>DSLMC04103__coassemble_220_pt1 | contig 133015 bp, 125 predicted proteins | sample DSLMC04103__metabat2_low_PE_013 | metagenome-assembled genome bin DSLMC04103 | reverse complement strand
AAAAATTTGATTCGGTCTTTTGATTATACAAAATCGGATAAAGATAAGGTCATCTGCAGTCTCCTTTCTATTGTGGAAGGAGAATCATGGGATTATATGACAATCCATGGATCCGTTCAATCCGAATGGAACACGATCTACTACCCGGTAAGCCAGTGGACAGATGAAGCATTGGAAAATTTCTCTACAGAATATTTCAATGAGGGAACTGAATGGATTGTCCATGATGAGGATTATATTCCTTCCAGCCCAGATGATATTTCCGGATATAGTGTGTACTGCCATGGTTACACTATGGAAAGTAACAAAAAAGAAATATCAAAAATTACTGGATCAGATATTAATAATATCGTTATGTATCCAGCAAAGTAAATTTATAATGCCGTTTGAATACTATACAACTGATGAGCCGGCATAACATTTGCCGGCTCATTACAATTTAATTATTCATAGTTACAATATATCATCAATCTCTTCATTTCGTTGACTTGTTCATAGTAGAATGGCGACAAAATACACTTTGGCGACTATATCATCCAGTATCAAAACGTCCGAAAATACACTATATATTGTGTGTGCAAGTCTGCATCGCACTATATATGCTGTTTCAACATATCATATCGTAAACATCCGGAAAGGCCATCCCGATCCGGATATCCACCTTATCCGGGTCTTTGATCACGCAGTTGACCTCATGTCCGATATAGCGGACCGGCTTCTCAATTTCTAACAATATTTCATCTTTTAACGCCAGATTATGTGCGTTATTTGCAGTATCATTTAACATATTTACCTCTTTTTAATCAATAGCCAACTATTATTTGCAAAATGTACATTGCCTTTTATATTACATCCAGCCTCCGTTTTTGTTATAAACGAAGAGATGACAATCGCATAGATTATACTGTATATACCTTAAGATGTCAAAGTGAATTACCAGGCTCATTATCACCGTAAGGGAAAAATTTTTCTTTAATTTTACGTTTTGCACCTCTTTACACATTGAAATGAGATGGTATTTTTAGTATAATAGTGACAAACCGTTTTGGTGTGAAGATTCTTTTTATAAAATATTTGTACATTTTTTTGAAAAGGAGAAGCACAGCAAAGAACATAAAGGAGGATTACTTATGGTTACATGGAACAATATGGATACCCTGGCATCTTACCAGAAGCTTAGCACGATGAAAGGTCGTGTGAATATCATCGAGGCAATGGCGGGCGAAGGCGGAGCAGAGCGTGTAAAACGTTATACCACCCCGATGGCTGCCGGCATGTCTTACAATTATGCGGCAAAAGAAGTGGATGACGCCATCCTTGAGCAGCTTGCCGCCCTGGCAGAAGAGGCACAGCTTGTTGACAAGTTTGAAGAACTTTACAACGGCGCTGTCATCAACACCGGTGAGAAGCGTATGGTACTCCATCATCTGGCACGCAGACAGCTGGGCAAAGATGTCATTGATGAGAACGGTGTAAATAAGCGTGAATTCTACGCAGGCGTACAGGCAAAAGTGGCAGATTTCGCTAATAAGGTACATGCCGGCGAAATCACCAATGCCGCAGGCGAGACATTTACAACAGTTGTTCAGATCGGTATCGGCGGCAGCGACTTAGGTCCTCGCGCGCTGTATCTGGCTCTTGAGAACTGGGCAAAGGCGAACAACACTTTAAAGATGGAAGCGAAATTCATCAGCAATGTTGACCCGGATGACGCGGCAGCCGTTTTGAATTCTATTGATGTTTCCCGTTCCTTATTTATCGTTGTTTCCAAGTCCGGAACTACGCTGGAGACATTGACCAATGAGGCTTTCGTAAAAGATGCTCTGGTAAAAGCAGGACTGAATCCATCTGACCATATGCTCGCCGTGACAAGCGAGACTTCTCCGCTGGCACAGGGAGACGATTATCTGGAAGCTTTCTTCATGGATGATTATATTGGCGGACGTTTCTCCTCCAGCTCTGCGGTAGGCGGCGCTGTTCTTTCTCTGGCTTTTGGTCCGGAAGTTTTTGCGGAGATTTTAGACGGAGCTGCAGAAGAAGATAAACTGGCGACCAACAAGGACTTATTACAGAACCCGGATATGCTCGACGCCCTGATCGGTATTTACGAGAGAAATGTACAGGGCTACCCTGCTACTGCCGTTCTTCCGTATTCTCAGGCACTGAGCCGCTTCCCGGCACATTTACAGCAGATGGATATGGAGTCCAACGGTAAATCCGTAAACCGTTTTGGCGAGTATGTCAACTATGTGACAGGCCCGATCATCTTCGGTGAGCCTGGAACAAACGGACAGCATTCCTTCTATCAGCTTCTCCATCAGGGAACCGATATCACACCGCTTCAGTTTGTCGGATTCAAACAGAGCCAGATCGGCACAGACGTTGTGATCGAGGGAACGACCAGCCAGCAGAAATTATGCGCGAATGTCGCTGCACAGATCGTTGCATTTGCCTGCGGTAAAGACGACGAGAATAACAACAAGTCCTTCAAGGGCGGACGTCCATCCAGCATTATCATCGGTGAACAGCTGACTCCGGCTGCTCTGGGCGCACTGCTCGCACATTACGAGAACAAAGTTATGTTCCAGGGCTTCGTATGGAACTTAAACAGCTTCGACCAGGAAGGCGTACAGTTAGGTAAAGTACTGGCCAAACGTGTGCTGGCACATGACACGGACGGCGCGCTGAAGGTTTACAGCGATTTACTGGATATCTGATCGGACACGATGCCAGACAGAGTACGATCTGATTCAGCACATAGATAACGATTCCAAAGACATACAAACAGACGAATCCGGACAGATATACATGGTCTGTCCGGATTTTGTTGTCGAAATCGATGACCGGATGTCAAAATGTACACAACCGCAAAGAAAGGACTGTCGCACATGACAACAAAAGAAGCCTGCCGCGTCCTCGGCGTTGCCGCCGATGCGTCTTTGCAGGAAATCAAAAAAAGATACCGGCGTCTGATGACACAGGTACACCCGGATGTGCATGTGTCCATGCGAAAGCATTATGCCTACAGCGCCAGAGAGATCAACATCGCCTATTCCGTTCTGAGGCGGGAGAGAGAACAATCACAATCCCCGGGCGGTGGTCGCTCCGATGATTTTTCTTCCAATACATCTTCTGAAACAGCATCTGATTTCCGGACGCGCGCAGCATTTTGGGACGCTCCCATTAACCGCCACGCCTATGTGGAACGGGAGATCTTTCATTATGCGGAGGATTTTGACGGAAACGTCATCGGACATTTTTCCATTGCCAGAGGGAAATATTTCTGGACGCTGGAAGAAGATTTTCCGTTATTTCTGCGAAGCATTTATCAGTGCACCAAAGAACTTCTCGATGAGATTGACGAAAGTGTGCGCCGCCATATGTCAGATACAGCCCGTCAGCCCGTCCAGGCAGAACTGGCTTATCTGCTGGCGCAGCAATTTATGGAACACACAGCCCTCTTAAAAGAAATCACGCGCAGTTATTCCACAGACAAAGAGGGAACCATGCTTTTCCACCTGTCCGCCATGCTGGAGACTTCAGGAAAAGCACCTGTCTTACAGCCTGAGGAACTTTTATATCCTGCCGGTATCCGGCGGCACCGTCTGTTTCTTAAAAACCGTGCAGGCCGGGAACTTGGGTATCTCTCTTTTCGGGATGATCGGCTCTACTATATCATCGTTCCCCTTCTGGAACGCCGGGGTGTCCTGGTGCGGGTGCAGTCGATGAAAAAAACAGCAAAAACAAAAAGATGGCAGCCTCTTGATCTGTGGCTGAAAGTACCGGCGGATACAAAGGCGGCGTCCCGCCATCTGCACTTTCATATCGAAAATCTTCTGCAAAAATACCGGGAAAACATATAAAAAATATAACACAGAAAAGTAACTGTTGTAAAAAAGGGATAAAAATGAATCACAAATATATTATCACAGAACATTCCGGCATCGTCCGATATGGCTATTTTGCAGACGGACAGCCGGTGGAACTATACTGCGAACCAAAAGAGCCGGAAAGCCTTATCGGAAATATTTATGCCGCCCGGATTGAGCGGGTCGCCGATGGCATTGGCGGAGCCTTTCTGGAAATCCGGGATAATCACGGAAAGAACAGTAAATGTTTCTTTCGTCTGCCAAAAGGCGGGCAGCAGCCAGTCAGGCTATCGCCGGGACAGGAAGACAAACTGCGTGGCGGAGACATCATTCTGGTACAGATCACAAAAGACGCCGTAAAGACGAAACTTCCTGTGGCGGAGGGAAATGTCAGCCTGACCGGGAAATATTTTGTCCTGACACTGGGCGACAAACGCTCCGGCGTCTCCAAAAAAATCCGGAACACCGAAGAGAGAAAACGGCTGTCCGCCATTGCCGATGCATATAAAGAAGACACATACGGCATCGTAGTCCGCACCAATGCGGAAGAAGCGCCGGAGGAAGAACTTAACAAAGAACTGGCAGCGCTGACAGCCCGATACCAGTCGCTGATGAAAAAAGCGGCTTATGCCGAAGGCCGCACCCTTTTATACAGGGAACCGCCGCAGTATGTGACACTGGCAAAAGAACTTCCCAAAGAAGAACTCGATGAGATTATCACGGACAGCCCGGAGATTTACGAGGAGTTGCGGCAATATTACGGCGATAGTACGCCATTGCCGTCCCATAGTAAAAATCCGGCGGCACATCGGCAGGAATCATCAAACGGTATTTGTCGGATTACGTTTTATACTGACACCTACCCCTTGGAAAAGCTGTATCGGTTCGAGCATTTTTATGAAACAGCCCTGCAAAAAACGGTCTGGCTACCTTCCGGCGGCAGTCTGGTCATTGAACCCACGGAAGCCATGGTGGTCATCGACGTCAACAGCGGCAGCGTCACCAAAAAGAAAAAACATGCCGACAAAATATTTTTTGAGATGAACCGGGAAGCGGCCACGGAGATTGCCAGGCAGCTTCGCCTCCGCAACTTATCCGGAATCATCGTCATCGACTTTATCAATATGGAGTCGAGAGAGCAGAGACAGGAGCTCCTGGCTTTTTTGGAAAAAGAATGTAAAAAAGACCGGGTAAACTGTCAGGTCATTGATATGACAGCCCTCGGTCTGGTGGAAATGATACGAAGCAAGAAACAAAAACCGCTCCACGAGCAGATGCGGGATGTGAAAAACTTTGGGGCACCGGAGCGGTTCAGCCGTACATACCCACAGAAACACAGAACATTCCGGTATCTTCGATGCCCTCAGACAGATTGAAGACAAACGGTATGCACAGCAGTTATATGACCGTGGTATCCCGCGAAGCCGCATCCGTCAATACGGTTTTGCCTTTGAGGGAAAAAATGTACTCATTGGCTGATTTTTTTCTTGACTTTCATCAGGGCGTGTGATAGCATAACAAAGGTATGCCGCACAGTTAGGTTGAAAGTTTCCATTCGGAACACCAAAACTGGCGAGTAATGTTTTAGGAGGTGCCATATGTACGCTATTATTGCAACAGGTGGTAAACAGTATAAAGTAAGCGAAGGCGACGTGATCAGAGTTGAGAAACTGGGCGTTGAAGCTGGCTCTGCTTATACATTTGACCAGGTGTTGATGGTTGGCGGTGACGAAGTAAAGGTTGGAGAACCTTTAGTTGCTGGTGCGACTGTAGAAGCTTCTGTACTGGAAGACGGTAAAGAGAAGAAGATTATCGTTTACAAGTACAAAAGAAAAACAGGCTACCACAAAAAACAGGGTCACAGACAGCCGTATACAAAGGTTAAGATCGAAAAGATCAACGCATAATCATGATTACTGTTACAATTTACAGAAAGCCTGAGAACCAGTTCAAGGGGTTTCAGGTGATTGGACATGCCGGAAGCACAGAAGAGGGAGCAGATCTCGTATGCTGTTCCGTTTCCGTACTTACCATTAATCTCGTGAACAGCCTGGACAGCTTCACGGACGATGAGTTTGAGCTCATAGAGCAGGAAGAACTTGGTCTTGTGCAGCTTACCTTTAAGGAGGCGGCGATCAGCGAGAAGGCGGCGCTGCTCATGCAGTCCTTCGATTTGGGAGTACATTCTGTTGCTGAAGAGTATGATACCTGGTTAAAAGTTATCACGAAGGAGGTGTAACGACCATGATGAAAATGAACCTTCAGTTTTTCGCACATAAAAAGGGTGTTGGTTCCACAAAGAACGGACGTGACTCCGAGTCCAAGAGACTGGGTGCGAAAAGAGCAGACGGACAGTTTGTAAAAGCTGGCAATATTCTTTACAGACAGCGTGGAACAAAGATTCATCCAGGCGTTAACGTAGGACGTGGCGGAGACGACACATTATTTGCGTTAGTGGATGGTGTTGTACGTTTTGAAAGAAAAGGCAGAGATAAAAAACAGTGCTCTGTATATCCAGTAGCATAAGGATATCTTGTTTATCGGCGGCTTCAAAAGTAACGATTTGAAGCCGCTTTCTTTATGAATAAATGACAGAAAGGAAGTGTATCATCAATGTTTGCAGACCGTGCGCGCATTTTTATCCGTTCCGGCAAGGGCGGGGACGGACATGTCAGCTTCCGGAGAGAGCTTTATGTGCCTGACGGCGGCCCTGACGGCGGGGACGGCGGTAAGGGCGGTGATCTGATCTTCGTTGTGGATCCGGGGCTGAACACTCTTGTAGACTTTCGACATAAAAGGAAATATTGTGCCGGAGACGGCAAGGAAGGCTCCAAGCGCCGCTGCAGCGGCGCAAGCGGAGAGGATATGATTCTTAAGGTTCCTGCGGGAACTGTGATAAAAGACGCGGAGACCGGAAAAGTCATTCTTGATATGGCAAACCGGACGGAGCCGGTCGTTTTATTAAAGGGCGGCCGTGGAGGTAAGGGCAATCAGCATTATGCCACCGCCACCATGCAGGCGCCAAAATATGCCCAGCCGGGGCAGGAAGCGAAAGAGCTCTGGGTGGATCTGGAGCTTAAGGTGATCGCCGATGTGGGACTGGTCGGATTCCCGAACGTGGGCAAGTCCACTCTTCTTTCCCGCGTCACCAACGCAAAACCGAAGATCGCCAACTATCATTTCACGACACTGAACCCGAATCTCGGCGTGGTAGATCTGGCGGAAGGAAACGGTTTTGTCATCGCCGATATTCCCGGCATTATCGAGGGCGCTTCCGAGGGCGTGGGTCTCGGACTGGAGTTTTTGCGCCACATTGAGCGTACCAAAGTGATGATCCATATGGTGGACGCCGCTTCCGTGGAAGGCAGAGACCCGATCGCGGACATTAAGGCGATCAATCAGGAACTGGCTTCCTATAATCCGGAACTTGCCAGACGGCCGCAGGTCATCGCCGCCAACAAGATTGACGCCATGACGGAAGAAGACTGCCAGATGGTTGTGGAGATGCTGGAGGAAGAGTTCGGCCCGCAGGGCATCAAAGTATTCCCGATATCCGCTGTCAGCGGTAAAGGGCTAAAGGAGCTTCTGTGGCATGTGAACACGCTGTTAAAGGAACTTCCGGAAGAACCGGTGGAATTTGAGCAGGAGTATTTCTTTGAGCTTCAGAAAGAAGAACCGACCGAGTCCATCGTGGTTGCCATGGCGGAACCCGGAGTCTTTACGGTGGAAGGCCCGAAGGTGGAGCGTATGCTTGGCTACACGAATCTGGAATCCGAGAAAGGTTTTGAGTTTTTCCAGAAGTTTATGAAGGAAAACGGTGTTCTTGAGCGTCTTGAGGAACTCGGTATTGAAGAAGGGGATACCGTCCGACTTTATAATCTTGAGTTTGACTATTATAAATAGCCGGCACAGGTGGCCGGAGCGGCAGTCTTCGCGCCGCCGCAGATTGCCGGTACATTTTCTATAGAAATGCAAAAGGAGAATAAAATGACAACGAAACAGAGAGCCTATTTAAAAGGTCTTGCCATGACTATGGACCCGATCGTCCAGATTGGAAAGGCGTCCCTGACACCGGAGGTCATCGAAGCGGTGCGGGAAGCGATCGACAAGAGAGAGCTTGTAAAAATATCTGTTCTCAAGAACTGTTTTGATGATCCGAAGGAGATCGCGCAGATTATCGCGGAAAGAACCCATTCTGAAGTCGTGCAGGTCATCGGAAAGAAGATTGTTTTATTTAAGCAGGCAAAAGAAAACAGTAAGATCGACCTGCCGTAAAGGCTGCGATCATGCGGGGAGCGTGTTACAAAAATGAAGAAAACTAAGAAAATCGGCATTATGGGAGGAACATTTAATCCTATTCATTTCGGACATCTTCTTCTGGGGGAGACGGCATACGAACAGTTTTCGCTGGACGAGGTCCTTTTCATGCCGACGAAAAATCCTTACTATAAGAAACTGACCAATTCTGTGACAGAGGAAGACAGAATGCAGATGGTGCAGCTCGCCATCCGGGATAATTCACATTTCACTTTCTCCGGAGAGGAACTGGACAGAGAGGGAACGACTTACACAGTGGAGACGCTTACGAACCTCACAGAGAGAAATCCTGACTGCGCGTACTATTTTATCATGGGCGCAGACTCTCTTTATCACATCGAATCCTGGAAAGATACAGAAAAGGTCCTGCAGATGGCAGTGATTCTTGTGGCCGGAAGGGGAGATTTGTCCAGCTCCCTGAGCAGTCAGATCGAATATATTGAAAATAAATACGACGCTTCGATTCATTTTCTGAACTCCCCGAGTCTGGAGATTTCATCCAATGATATCCGCCGGCGTATCCGTGCAGGTGAGAGTATCCGTTATCTTCTGCCGCGGGAAGTGGAAGAATATATTTATGAACACAAACTTTATATCATGTAACGTGTTGCCGGCTCAGAAAGCGCCGGTACAACATTCGGACATAATAGATGGGAGTGTACTGATGACAAGAGAAGAGATCAAAAAGGACTTAAAGAATCTTTTATCTGAAAAACGATTTGAACATACGCTCGGCGTGGAATATACTTCTGCGTGCCTTGCCATGCGTTACGGGGCGGATATGGAAAAGGCAAGGATGGCGGGGCTTCTTCATGACTGCGCCAAATATTTATCCGCCGATGAGAAGGTGGCCTACAGCAAACGGTATGGTATGCCGATGTCCAAGTATGAGAAAAAGAATCCGGAGCTTCTTCACGCCAAACTGGGCGCCTGCTTTGCCAATGTCAAATACGGCGTGGCTGACCCGGAGATTCTCTCCGCCATCACCTGGCACACGACGGGCAAACCGGATATGTCTCTTCTGGATAAGATCGTTTATGTGGCGGATTATCTGGAACCGAACCGCAATCAGGCGCCGAATCTCGCGGAGGTCAGAGAACTGGCCTTTAAGGATCTGGACGAATGTCTCTGCCAGATTCTTGAGGACAGCATCAAATATTTATCCAACAAAAAAAGTACCATGGACCCGATGACCCGGCGGACATGGGAATACTACAGAATATACAGAATGAGAAATCAGGAGGTGTAACATGGAAGAATCCAAGAAAATGGCTCTGCTTGCTCTGGATGCCCTGGAAGACAAGAAAGCAGAAGATATCGCGATTTTAGATATCAGCGAAATTTCTGTCCTGGCCGATTATTTTATCATTGCCAACGGAACAAACCGCAATCAGGTACAGGCGATGGCTGACAGCGTGGAGGAAGCTCTCGGCAAAGCCGGTTATGAGCCAAAACAGATTGAGGGATACCAGACTGCCAACTGGATTTTGATGGACTATAAGGATATCATTGTTCACGTATTTGGCAGGGAAGACCGGGGATTTTATGACCTGGAACGAATCTGGAGAGACGGAAAACAGATTACGAGAGAGGACCTGCAGCGTTAAGAGCGCCGCAGGTTTTTCTTTTTCACTGATTTTTCACAAAAATGTAAGGTTCTTCTCATAGAAATTTTCTTTCAGTTTAGGTACAGTTTATCTTACTATTCTTTAATAAGACAAAAAGGGGGCGATCATCACGTTTGGCTATATCATATGCAATAAAAAAGGATTATCGGAAGAGGAGCTTGCCCGATATCAGCAGACCTACTGCGGGATCTGCCGCAGTCTGCGGGACCGTTATGGTCAGGCTGCCCGCTTCTCTTTGAACTTTGATATGACATTTCTGGCATTGTTTCTCACAGCTCTTTATGAGCCGGAAGAGAAGAAACACATATACCGCTGCCCGGTGCACCCGCTCAAAAAGAGAAAGGTGCTTTCTCACCGGTACATTGATTATGCGGCGGACATGACGATCGCTCTTTCGTATTATAAATGTCTGGACGACTGGGAGGATGAGAAAAAACGGACGCGGTTTCTCTACGGAAAACTGCTGAAAGAAAGCTACGATCAGGTAAAAAAACGATATCCAAGGCAATGCGGGAACATTTCCGACAGCCTGCATGCGCTGTCTGTGATTGAAAAGCAGCATCCACAGCAGGCCGACGCGGCGGTCAACTGGTCCGGTCAGATGCTGTCAGAAGTGTTTGTCTTTGATGAGAAAGACTTTTTCAGTGACAGTCTCCGGAAGTTCGGCTTTGCCATGGGACGTTTTATTTATCTGATGGACGCGGCAATGGACTATCAGAAAGATATCAGAAAAAAGAATTACAACCCTCTCATATATATGAAGAAAAAACCGGAGGAGATGGAGGAGATTTTGACAGACAGTATCAGTCTGGCCGCCGGTGAATTTGAAAAGCTGCCCATCGTGACGGACGAACATTTGATCCGAAATGTTTTGTACGGCGGCGTATGGCAGAAATATTACGCGAAATTCAGAGGAAAGGAGACCAGACATGGTTGATGACCCTTATAAGGTTCTCGGCGTCTCAAGGGATGCCAGCAAAGAAGAGATAAAAAAGGCATATCGGAAGATGGCAAAAAAATACCATCCGGATTTGCATCCCGATGACCCGAATGCCACACAAAAGATGAATGAGATCAATGAAGCTTACGATATGATCAATAATCCGGAGAAATATCAGCGTCAGGCACAGCAAAATGCCGGAAGAGGCGCGTACGGAAACCAGAACGGTTACGGCGGCAATCCATATGGGAATCCATACGGCAGCCGCCAGGGACAACAGGGATATGGCGGTTACGGAAACGGTGGCTATGGAAATGGCAATTATGGGGGAGGCGGCTATGGTCCGTTTGATTTTGACGACATTTTTGGCGGCTTCGGCCGTGCTTCCTACGGACCGGCAGGACCGGCGGCGCAGCCGGGGGACAGTGATATTTTCCGGCAGGCAGTACAGAACATCAACGCCGGGCGGTACGCCTACGCCGCGCAGGTCTTAAACACGGTGGTCAGCAGTGGAAGAAATGCCCGCTGGTTCTATCTCAGCGCCCTTGCCAATTATGGGCAGGGAAACACGATTCTTGCCATGGAACAGATTCAGCGCGCCGTGCAGATGGAACCGGGCAATACCGTGTACAAAAATGCCATGAACAGTATGCGGCAGTCCGGCAGTACTTATAATGAAGCAGGACAGGAGTTCCAGAAATATGCCGACGGCATGGGAAGATTCTGCACTACATTTATGATGCTGCAGTTTTGCTGTCTCTGCTGCCGCTGCTGATATTCGCAGATGAAAACGCCTGTTACCGCCCGCCGGCAGACAGTCCATCACAGGATCGACCAGACCGGCGGTCATTTACAACATAGATGGAGGAATGGATATGAGTAAAATAATAGGAATCGACCTTGGAACCACAAACAGTTGTGTCTCTGTGGTGGAGAATGGTCAGCCGGTCATCGTGCCGAACAGTTCCGGAGGAAGAACTACACCCAGCGTTGTCGCATTTACCAAAAAGGGCGAACGGCTGGTCGGCGATGTGGCGAGAAGGCAGGCAGCCACAAATCCGGATCGTACTATAAGTTCCGTGAAAAGAGAGATGGGAACCGACTGGAGCATCCGCATTGACGGAAAAGACTACAAACCGCAGACCATCAGCGCCATGATCCTCATGCAGCTGAAAAAGGACGCGGAGGAATTTCTCGGTCAGCCGGTCACCGGCGCGGTGATCACCGTCCCGGCCTACTTTAACGACGTGCAGCGCCAGGCGACCAAAGATGCCGGAAGGATTGCCGGTCTGGATGTCAGACGTATCATCAACGAGCCGACCAGCGCCGCGCTTTCTTATGGACTTGACCACGGAGAGGCGCAGAAGGTCATGGTCTATGACCTGGGCGGCGGTACCTTTGATGTGTCTGTCATTGAGATTGGCGACGATGTTATCGAAGTGCTGGCGACTGCCGGCGACAATCATCTGGGCGGCGACGATTTTGACGAACGCATCGTCCGCTGGCTGGTATCCGAATGTAAAACGCAGAATCACGCAGACCCGTCCGGCGACTTCACTGCCATGCAGCGCATCCGCGAGGCGGCAGAGCAGGCAAAAAAGGAACTGTCCACGGCCCAGAGCAGCAACATCGTGCTGCCGTATCTGATGCAGGTAAAAGGAGCGCCGGTACACCTTGAGACGGTGCTCACCCGCGCCAGGTTTCAGGAACTTATTCAGGATCTGATCGACCGGACAGCCGCTCCGGTACAGCAGGCATTAAACGACGCGGGAATCGCCGCTTCCGAACTTGGAAGAGTTCTTCTTGTGGGCGGTTCCACCCGGATTCCTGCTGTGCAGGAGAAAGTACGGCTTCTGACCGGCAAAGAGCCGTCCAGAAACATCAATCCGGACGAATGTGTCGCCATGGGCGCCGCTGTCCTTGGCAGCACACTGGAAGGAAACGCACTTTCTGTCGCCGGGTCGGATATCCTTCTCCTTGACGTGACGCCGATGAGTCTGTCCATCGAGACAGTGGGCGGAGTGGCAACCCGCCTGGTGGAGAGGAATACCACTCTCCCGACAAAGTATTCCCGGATTTTCTCAACAGCAGCGCCTTATCAGCGGGACGTGGAGATCCATGTACTGCAGGGCGAACGCCCGATGGCAAAGGATAACAAGACCATCGGAAAGTTCCGTCTGAAAGGGATCCGCCGGGCGCCGGCTGGTGTGCCGCAGATTGAGGTGACATTTGATATTGACACCAACGGAATCTTAAAAGTCTCCGCCAGAGATCTGGACACCGGCAAGGAACAGTCCATCACCATCACTGCCGACGACCGTATGAGTGATGCGGAGATCGAACAGGCGATCCGTGACGCACAGCAGTACGCCGGTATGGACAATCTCCGAAAAGATGCCATCACACTGACCGGAGAGGCACAAAAAGTTCTCGCGCAGGCACGGAGGGCGTTAAAAAACGGCGGAAAACAGATAGAGCGCCCGGTCAAGAAGCAGGTGAAAAGTGATTGTAACGCATTATCCAAACTTCTTGGCAAGTTCCGCCTCGACCGCATGACAGAAGAAGATATGACCGCCATCCGACAGGCAAAAGAGAATCTGGAGCGCTCCGCCGGGGACATCATCGCACAATTTGGCGCATAAACATAAAGGTACAAAAGATCCGGAGTCATGCGCTCATACACCGTGGCAAAGCGGTTCCGGATCATTATCTTCACGATCACAGGAGGTGCTTTATCATCAATAATCTGAAATGGAAACTATCGAACTTTATGCAAAGCAGAAATGGCAATGACGATCTGTGCCGGACCACATTTATCGCATCCATTCTCTTATACATTCTTTCCGTCATCCTGGATATCCTGTCTCTGGAATCCATCGGCTCTATTCTGTATTTTGTGGCGTTTTGCGGTATTATCTATTCTCTGTTCCGCATGCTTTCGGGAAATGTGATGGCACGCCAGAGAGAGAATGAGAAATATCTGCAGTTTATCAGCCTGCAGAAGAAACGCTATGCCATGCGAAAAGAGTACCGCATTTTTGCCTGCAAAGGCTGCGGGCAGCATATCCGCGTGCCCAAAAAGAAGGGAAAAGTGGAAGTGACCTGTCCGGTCTGCGGACGAAAATCGATTCACCGAACCTGACAAAAAATATATCCCGTGAGAAAAGAAAAAGCTCCGCCGGGGAATCTCTGATGGCTGCTGTTCGGGCAGGCCAATGAGAAACCCCGGGCGGAGCTTTTGTTACAGTATCATCACTTAAATATGCGGAAAAGGCCGATCACCTTTCCTACAATGGAAAAAGGAGTGTTCTTAGGGACGAGGATCGGTTCCATGGCATCGTTCTCCGGCTGCAGGCGGAAGTGATCTTCCTCCTTATAAAAGCGCTTCACGGTAACAGAATCCTCCACCAAAGCCACGATGATCTCTCCGTCAGAAGCTGTCGGAGTCTCCTCCACAAGAATATAATCCCCGGAAAAGATACCGGCATTGATCATGCTTTCTCCCTTTACCTTCAACATAAATGTCTGTTTGTTCTTTAAAAATTCCGGAGAGATCGGAAAATATCCTTCAATATTCTCCACAGCCAGAATCGGCTCTCCGGCAGTTACTGTACCGACGATCGGCACATTGACAAGCTCCCGTCTTGTCAGATTAAAGTTATCATCAATGATCTCGATCGCTCTCGGTTTCGTCGGGTCACGGCGGATGTAGCCATTCTTCTCCATGGTCTCCAGATGAGAGTGCACGGAAGAGGTGGACTTCAGATGTACGGCCTCACAAATCTCACGGACGGCCGGTGGATAACCACGATTTAAAATAGATTCTTTGATAAACTCAAGAATCTCCTGCTGTTTTGGTGTAATCTTTCCGTAACTCATATCGTACTCCTTTTTTGTCAAACGTATGTTTTGCTTTTTTCCATTCTAGCACTTTATTAACAAGAAAACAAGTGTTTTCGAATATATTTTCGATTTTTTGGCTAAAAGACATCTCTTCATTCAGGCAGATGATACGAAAAAATCTGATAAAAAAGCAGAAGAGGAACAAAATGTGAAAAAAGAAAATATGTTCGAAAATTTTCCCGAAAGCTGTTGACAAAAGAAAGTATGTTCGGTATAATGCAAACAAATGTACGAAACATATGTTTGTGTTTCTGCAGATTCATGCGCGTGATCAGAGTAACGATAGTGATTTTACAGGAAGACTGCCTGGAAGAACTTTCCTGCAAAAAACTGCTTTTAATGAGAGAAAGGAATAATATGGAGGGACAGGATATGGAAAGAAGAACAAGAGCGTATCGCATAAAAACACAGGAGAACAGAAGAGAGGGGAGGTCTGCCAACGCTGTCTGCCGCACCGCAGTTCCAGACATGAAGAGATTGATTTTTCTTATTTTTATTTCTGCCGTACTTCTTTTTTGTGGAGTTGGATTTTTTTCCGGCATACTGCCTTCCGGCGCATCTGTGGTGGAGGCAAACCAGCAGCTCGGAGACATTCAGTATAAGATCATCGAGATTCAAACCGGGGACAGCCTGTGGAGTATCGCCGAAGAGAACATGAATCCGGGATTCGACGATATCTACGACTATATCCATGAGGTTAAGCGCTGTAACCAGCTTTGCACCGATGAGATCACCGCCGGCAATTATCTGATGATTCCTTATTATGAATAATCATACTACGATGCCCGCGGCTGACTTGGGCGTCTGCACCTTCCGATAAGATTTCTTACATGGGCAGACGCCCTTTGTTTATAATAGTATCTATGATAACAGGAAAAACTTAAGAAGCGAAGAAAGAAATCAAAAAGAGTACGGCGTTTTTCTCTGTTTTGTGATAAAATCACAGAAAAGGGTATATTTTTATGCTATGATACACACAACAACAGACAAAACCATTTCCATCCGGACAATATCTTCGGATGGATCGATCATTATAAGGAGGAAATCATATGGCAGCATTAAATATAACAAAGTCAAATTTTCAGGAAGAAGTGTTAAACAGCGATAAGAAGGTTCTGATCGATTTCTGGGCATCCTGGTGCGGTCCTTGCCGCATGGTATCCCCGATCATCGAGGAGATTGCCGAAGAACGTCCGGACATCAAGGTATGCAAGGTCAATGTCGATGAACAGCCGGAGCTGGCGGGAGAGTTCCAGATCATGAGTATTCCGGCACTCGTCGTCATGGAGAACGGAAAGATCGTGAATCAGGCCGTTGGCGCCAGACCAAAGGCGCAGATTTTAAGTTTACTGTAAGGTTACACATTATACTATACTGAGAAAGGGAATGCATGGGCATCTTTGATTTTTTAAAAACAAAAGATATTAACGAAGGGATTTCACAATTTGAGCAGAATGACGGAGCAGTACTTGTAGACGTGAGAACAGAAGAGGAATATCAAAGCGGTCATATTCCAAAGAGTATCAACATCCCTCTTCATGAGATTGATTCGATCACACAGATCATCTCTAATCACGCCGTCCCGCTTTTTGTATATTGTCAGAGCGGCGCAAGGAGCAATCAGGCAGTGACAGCCCTTTCAAAAATGGGATATACCAATGTGAAAAATATAGGTGGAATCAATAACTATCGAGGAAAGGTGGAGAGGTAACATGAGTAAAAAGATTCTTATTGTCGGCGGTGTAGCCGGAGGCGCAACGGCGGCAGCCCGCATCCGCAGGCTGGATGAACAGGCGCAGGTGATCGTCTTTGAGCGGTCAGGATTCGTTTCCTACGCCAACTGTGGCCTTCCGTATTATATCGGCGGAGTGATTGAGGATAAAGAAGAATTGACCTTACAGACGCCGGAGATGTTTCTGAAACGTTTTCGTATTGATGTGCGGGTGCATCATGAAGTCACGGCGATTCATCCGGATAAAAAGACGGTAACCGTGAAGAATCTTGAGTCCGGTGAAGTTTTTGAGGAAAGTTATGATAAATTACTGCTATCTCCGGGCGCCAGACCGGTGCAGCCGAACCTGCCGGGCGCCGGCATGGATCATCTTTTTACTCTTCGCACCGTGGAGGATACCCTGCGTATCCGTGATTTTGTCGTAAAGGAGAAACCGAAGTCCGTCGTTCTCGCCGGCGGCGGATACATCGGTCTTGAGGTGGCGGAGAATCTCAGAGAGCTCGGGATGGACGTGACCATCGTTCAGCGTCCGAATCAGGTGCTCAGTCCTCTTGATTACGAGATGGCGGCCTTTGTCCACGCCAAGCTCCGCGAAAAAGGGATTCACCTGATGCTCGGCCATTCCGTGGAGGGCTTTGAGAAAGAAGGAGAGAAGCTTTGGGTTCTCTTAAAGGACGAAGCGCCATTAAAAACCGATATGGTCATCCTCGCCATCGGCGTGGCTCCGGAAACACATCTTGCAAAGGAAGCCGGACTGAAGCTTGGCATCAAGGACAGTATTGTCGTCAATGAGCGCATGGAGACTTCCGCGCCGGATATCTATGCTGTCGGGGACGCCGTAGAAGTCCGCCACAGTGTGACCGGACAGCCGGCACTGATCTCTCTGGCCGGACCTGCCAACAAGCAGGGCAGAATCGCTGCCGATAACATTTGCGGCGGCAACAGTACTTATAAAGGTTCTCAGGGTTCCTCCGTCATCAAGATCTTTGACATGACAGTGGCAACCACAGGACTGAATGAACGCACCGCCAAAAGCGCTGGCATTGACTGCGATAAAGTGTACCTCTCCCCGTCCAGTCACGCATCTTACTACCCGGGCGGCACGATGATGACCATGAAGGTGCTGTTTGAAAAGAATACTTATAAACTGCTGGGCGCACAGATCGTCGGCTACGATGGCGCGGATAAGCGCATTGATGTTCTCGCCACAGCAATGAACGCCGGAATGACCGCACTGGAGCTGAAAGATCTGGATCTGGCCTACGCGCCTCCATATTCCTCCGCCAAAGACCCGGTCAATATGGCAGGTTTCATGATTGACAATCTGGAAAAAGGGACACTGAGACAGTTTTTCTGGGATGAAGTGGGAGAGCTTCCGGACGACGGCAGTGTTTTCCTTCTGGATGCCCGCACGCCGGAAGAGTACGCAAGAGGCCATGTGAACGAGTTTATCAATATCCCTCTGGACGAGTTGCGTGACCGTCTCGGAGAGATCCCTGCAGGAAAACCGGTGTACGTGATGTGCCAGAGCGGACTTCGCAGCTACCTCGCCTGTCGGATTCTTTCTCAGAATCACTTTGACTGCTACAATTTCTCCGGCGGATACCGTCTCTATGAGACGATCTACAAGGACTGTGTTGCGGCAAAGCAGAGCTACCCGTGCGGCATGGATAAATGAGTTGGATTCCAAACTTAACGTTTTGTAGTAAAATCACAACTTCAGGCAAAATCTAAAACAAAAATACAAAAGAATGCAGTGAAAGAGATGGCAGGAGTTTTATCTTCCTGCCATCTCTTCCAGTTTTTCTTTATCAAGGATTTTGATACTTCCTCTTTTCAGTTCTACCAGCTTTTCATTTTGAAAATATTTGAGCATCCGAGTGACAACTTCTCTTGCGGTTCCCAGATGATTGGCGATCCGTTCGTGTGTGATCCGGATAATATCAGAATCTCCGTTTTCTGCTGGTAAAGTATTTTCCTGCGTTGTGTTTTTGTTTCCCGATTTTTCCGTCTCAGCACTTTCCAGCTCATTTTCTTCCAGAAGAAAGGCGGCCAGCCGCTTATCAAAGCTTTTCCAGAGAATCTGTTCGATCAGCCACATCACCTCGGAAAATCGCCCGGCGATGATCTGATTTACAAAGTTGGAAACCGGAAGAGAGGTGTCCATCAGTTTCTTAAATATCGTTGGAGGGATGATCCAAAGTTCACTGTCGCGCTCCGCCTCAATGGTGATGTCAAACTGAAGATTTTGCAGCATGCAGGAAGCCGAGAACATGCAGGTATCTCTGTCAAACAGACGATAAATGGTAATTTCCCTGCCTTCTTCCGAATTGATGTAGGCCCGAAGCTGGCCGGATACAACAAGAATCAGCCCCAGACAATCGCTGGAGCCATTGTAGACTGTTGTTCCTTTTTTAACGATTCTGCGGGTGGCAGAAGAAGTGATAAGACTCTGTTCTTCAATCGATAATTGTTTCCAGAAAGGAAAAAATTCAGATATCTGCATATGGGATGACCTCCTGTCTATATAGTGTTATCGTCTGCCAGAATGAAATTCTCTGTTTTTTTCTGTTCAATTTTCTGATAAGCAGCCAGGTTACTTCTCACGGAGACGAACCTTGCCCGCCGCGCGGCGGCGCCGTTCGTCCTCAATGGCTGCATAATGTTTCCGTGTTGTATTGACATCTTTATGACCAAGAACATCCGCCACCAGATAGATGTCGCCGGTTTCTTTATAAAGCTGTGTTCCATAGGTGCTCCTCAATTTATGAGGCGTGATATTCTTTAAAGTGGTGACTGTTCGCGAATATTTCTTTACAAGGTTCTCCACAGCCCGCACACTGATGCGGTTTTTCTGCATGGAAAGGAAAAGGGCATCCTCGGAACCTTCCTTTGCTGTGATCAGTTCCCGCTCATCCAGATAATCAAGGAGCGCTTCTCTGACTTCTTCTCCAAAATATATGATCACTTCCGCGCCCCCTTTTCTGTGAATTTTCATGCCGTTTGTCTCAAAATCCAGATCCTGGATATCCAGGCCGACGCATTCAGAGACGCGGATTCCTGTACCAAGGAGGAGAGTGAGCATGGCGAGATCTCTCGTTTTTGTTTTATGATGATATTTTTGCTGAGATTTCGTCAGCTTATCGCCATTCTCCACGGAATCCAGAAGCTTTGCGATCTCATCGACCTCCAGACGGACTATCGCGTGATCGTGTTTCTTCGGCAAATTCAGAAGACTGGCGGGATTATTCTGTATTTTCTGTTTGCGATAAAAGAACTTAAAAAAAGTGCGAATGCTCGCCGCTTTCCGCATTCTTCCCCGCTCCTCATTGGTATGCACTTTATTATCTGCATCTTCATATAGCTTAATGTAATCCAGATATTCCTCCAGCATGGTCAGAGTAATTTTATCAAGAACACTTACCGGCCAGGTTTTCATCGGACCTTCTTCCAAATCCGGATATGATTCCTCAAGAAAGCGAAAGAAGATACGAAGATCGTACCCGTAAGCGATCCTTGTCCTGGAAGAGGTGGTCGGTTCAATCCCGCGGAAAAACTCCCGGCAAAAGTCGGGAAGCTCCCGGCACAATTTACGAAGCTTTTTTTCATTTTCTATATTGACCTTGTCTGAATATGTTGCATTCTGCATAACTTCGCCTCCCGAAAATATCATTTTCCAAAAAATACTCCACACTCAAAAATTATGGCAAAACATCTGACAGATTTCCACCTGCCTCGCGTTGATAAAAGATTGCAATATAAAGAGATATTCAGTTACAGTATAGCATTTTGTATTCAAAAAGTAAATGTTATTTATATAAATAACATTTGTATGCATTTAAAATTTTGTTTATCTAATGGATTACATTACTTGTCCTTGGATATGGAAAGAAAAAAACCGGTCATAAAAAGTTTTTTCGTGTGCATCAATAAGAGTATCATTAGAAACTATATGACAAAAAAGAGATATAATCGCAAAAACTAAAAAGATGTCTGATAATAATATGTTATCTCACAAAATAACAGTATAATATCAGACACCTTCGCAATTTGAAAAGCAAGATATAATTATTTTTATTTATTTTTTCTCCTGCCTTCGGAAACCGGAGGACATTTCGGATTGATCAACCCGTTTACGATCGCGCGGAACATTCTTGCCTTTGCTCCCGGATTCTCATGATTCATCTGATTAACCAGATTTTTGGCGTATTCCCGCTTGGTCGTTCCGTCTACCGGGCAGGGGCTTTTTACCACCGGAAGGTCATTGGCCTCCACAAATCCTTTCACGTCCCCCTCATAGAGAAACATCAGCGGACGGATGAGGGTCAGCCCGGTGCGGTCCAGATAGGTGACAGGAGAGAAGGTATGCAGCCGCCCCTCAAAGATCATGGACATCATCATCGTTTCGATGATATCATCCTTGTGGTGTGCATATGCCACTTTGTTGCATCCTAATTTTTTCACTGTCTCGTTTAAAGCTCCTTTTCGCATTTTTGCACAGAGGGAGCATGGATTCGTTTCCCCCCGCACATCAAAAACAATCTCCGCAATGTCCGTTTTTATGATCTCATAGGGTACTCTCAGTTCATCACACAGTTCCTGAATCTTTTCCAGATTCAGATTCTTAAATCCCAGATCCACCGTGACAGCTATGATGTCAAATTTTTTCGGATAAAAATACCGAAGATGCGCGAGAGCGTAAAGGAGAGTCAGACTGTCCTTCCCGCCGGAAATCCCCACCGCGATCTTATCGTTTTCCTCGATCATGCCGTATTCATCGATGGCCTTTCTTGTGTAGCTTAACAACTGCTGCAGTTTCATGTATATCCATTCCTTTCCTTCTATATATAATAAAATCGAAAAATGACTATAAAACGATTCCTGTCTGGTTCAGGGTTTGTTTCCATGACAACTGCTCCATGATAGCATGTATTTTTTGTAAATTCAATACATAAGATTTTTAGAGCATGGTTTGTTTGTGAGCGAAAGTAAATCGTGCTATAATGGGCAGGAGATTCCCATAAAAGGAGGCAAAATGAAGCATTTTATACAGAACCTGATTCTGGTCATCATACTGACCATCCTTCTTCTGTTTTCCTATGCATTTGTACAGAAAAAAACAGAAAGTTTCAGTCTGGCAGACTTTTATCATTTTCTGCTTGACGACTCATCCGGGCAGGGCGAGGCAGAAAATGATCCAGATGGAAGAAAGGCAGAAGAAGAGCAGCAAAATCCGGAAAATGGCGAGGATGAAAACAATACATACCGGGCGGTATGGCTCAGTTATCTGGAATTTAACGCTTATCGCCGCTCTGTGACGGAAAATAGCGAACAAAATTTCCGGAAGTTTTTTCGTCACGTTTTAAACCGCAGCAAAGAATGCGGTCTGAATCGGATCATCGTGCAGGTCCGGCCTTTCGGGGACGCGCTCTATACTTCCGGTTATTTTCCCTGGGCTGCGTGCATATCCGGCACGCAGGGGGAGAATCCCGGATACGACCCGCTGGCTGTGATGGTGGAACTGGCGCACAAAAAAGGATTTCAGATCGAGGCGTGGATCAATCCATACCGCATCTCATCGGGTACGGACCTTGACTCCCTTTCCGCAGATAATCCAGCGAGAGTCTGGGCTCTTTCCAAAGAAAAAACCCGCAATGTATTAAGCTATGACGGCGCACTTTACTACAATCCGTCCTCTGCAAATGTGCAGGAACTGATTGTAAACGGGGTGAGAGAGATCGTGGAAAATTATGCAGTGGACGGAATCCACATGGATGATTATTTCTATCCGACTTTCACAGAAGCCAATGTAAATTCCGCCTTTGATTCCATGGAATATCAGAAAGGTCTTTCTGAGGGAACGATAGAAAAAAATGTATCTTTAGCAGACTGGCGGAGACAGAATGTCAATACGCTGGTGTCTGCTTTATACCAGGCCGTTAAAGAGAGCGATCCGACGGTCACGTTTGGTATCAGCCCGGCAGGAAACCTTTCCAACTTAAGAAGCGATCTTCAATACTATGTGGATGTAGATACATGGGTGAAGAGTGAGGGATATGTGGATTATCTGATGCCGCAGATATATTGGGGGTATACCAATGAAGAGGCGCCATTTGACAAGACTCTGGAAGAATGGATCGATCTGACAAAAAATTCCAATGTAAAACTTTACGTCGGTCTGCAGTTATATCGAATGGGAACCAATGATACCGGACAGTCCGATCACGCGGAGCTGCAGGACGCCGGATTGATTGAGAGAGAACTGACCCAGCTTCAGTCTGAAAAAAAGGTTGGGGGATATTGTTTTTTCAGTTATCAATATCTGGATGTTGATAATAAGACATATGCATTTGATTCCAATGAATTTGCAGAAAGCCGGAAAAAGATCCTGAAAACGATTTTCCCGTAAAAAATACACAACTCTGCGTTAAAGTTGTATTTTGCGAATAGTTGAAGTAGCCTCTCTTTTAAGAAAACTTTCCTTATTTTTTGTTGTTTTGCATCTTAACCCGGCAAGCATTTTTTGTAAAAAAATTTAAGAAAAAATTTTAAGGTCCACAATCATGAAATGAAAAAACCGATGATTGTGGACCTTGATATCAGGCCTCGCAGGAAGCCACGATCACATAGTCATCCGGTATACCGTATGTATTCTCCACCGGTCCCAGTTTCCACTGTACTTTGCATAAAGTCTGTTCGATCACATCTTCAAAGTACAGCATGGCAATTCCGGCGTCAATCCGTTCTTCATACTCACTGATGTCATTATCCTTCCGCATCGTTAATATGATCTTTCCGCCATCGATCAGGAATCTCCACGGCTGCCGGTTCAGCGTGGACGGCGCTTTTCTGGCACAATCCATCGGATCATACAAAGCTCTCTCCATCAATTTGTCCACATCGGCGCCTTCTCCCCATTTGTCAATGTACACCATCTGACAAAGAGGCAGTACCGTGGATGTGTTTCCATCTTTTTTCCGCATATCCGCCTGGGAATAATTGTCGCCGATCTTTAAGGCTCCCAGCGTGACCGGTTTCTTTTTCTTTCCATATCCGAGGGCAAGGATTCCCACCACTTCTTTTCCAGTGACGATATTTAATCTGTGGATCACTTTCTGACTGTCTGTAAATGTGATCCAGCAGGAATCCACACCAAGGTCAAAGGCCTTCATGGCAATACTCTCACCGACGTAACCGGCATTTTCCATATAGTGATCCTTTTTCTCAGAAAGAAGGATCACATAATGCGGCGCATTGATCATGATACCATGATATCCGGCAAAGCCATCCAGCTGGCGGTAAACCACGTCGTTATCCATAATACGAATATCCATCTCGATATCTTCTGCCAATCTCGGGCAGGTATTCGCATATCTCGAAAGCTCCAGAATGATTTTTTCATCTACTTTTTTCTCTTTGTAGTCTCTCACAGAACTTTTGTTCATAATAATATTTTTGTAATCCATTTAAAATGTCCTCCTGATTTGATCTATTATAAAAAACCATTCCCCTGTCCGAGTGCTGCTCTGTGAAAAACAGAGACAATAAAAACAGGCAGGGTGGTTATTTTGCCGATTATTTTTTTGAAAAGAAATGTTTTACAAACACATACATGACGATCACAAAGGCGATCAGGTATCCAAGAGCCCCCAGGGCAGGGATACCAAGTATCTTCGGGTGCATGTCCGTGGTACAGATAATGCTTGAGCTGATCAGCAGTGCCATCACCCAGAGCCCCATGACAATGTTGCGGATCAACCGCCGCAAAAGCTGTGACAGATCCTCCGACACATGAAGTTCCAGATTCACCTTCGTCTGCCCCTTCATGTGTCCCTGCAATATGTCCGCAGCCAGGGAAGGGATGTCGATGGCACGGCGCAGGGAACGGATCACACTTCTGACCGTTTTCTTCGCTTCTTTTTTGAGATTTTCCTCCTGGAAAAACTGATCTTTAATGCGGGCGGACGCAATCTGTACCATATTGATATCCGGACTGATGGTGGCAAGGATACCCTCCACATGGGTAAGACCTCTGGCAAGCAGCGTCAAACCGTGTGGCATGACGATCTGATTGTTTTTCATGATCTCCATGAGATTTTTCACCAGCTCAGCGATATCGATACTTCCCATATCGGCAGTGCCGTATTTTGCCATCAGCGCCTGCAGATCATCGTAGAGCTGGCTCTGATCCGGTTTCCCCCGGAATTCGCCGATGGCGAGAACGCAGTCCTGAATCATTCCGATATCATTTAAAGCGACTCCCTCCACCGCCCGACTGATAAACTCCCTGTCCCGGTCTGTGAGGCGTCCCATCATACCCATGTCCATCCAGACGATTTTCCCGCCGCGTATCATGACATTTCCCGGATGCGGGTCCGCGTGGAAGAAACCGTCGTCAATCACCTGTTTGACAAAATTATCGACAAACTTTGCCCCGATCTCGCTAAGATCATAGCCGTTTGCCAGAAGATCCGCCTTATCATCAATGGCAAGACCATCCACATACTCCATGACAAGCACCTGCGTGGTGGTATATTCCCGGTAGAGACGGGGAACTTCCACGAAGACCACATCCCTGTTCTTGGCGGCAAACTCTTCCATATTGGCGGCCTCCATGAGAAAGTTCATCTCTTCCTGCGTCACACGCCAAAGCTCTGTGAGCACCAGATCCAGATCCACCAGATCCTTGAACGCCACCGGAGGCAGAAGCTTCACCGCCCGCCTGAGAAGGCCGATGTCTCTTGACATCGTCTCATAGATTCCTTCCCGCTGCACCTTTACAACAACATTCTCCCCGGTTTTTAAGGTGGCACGGTGCACCTGGGCGATGGAGGCTGACCCCAGTGGCTTCTCCTCAATATCAAGAAAGACCTGTTTCCAGGAATACCCGAAAGAGCGGTCGATCACTTCCTGTACCTGCGAAAACGACATGGGCGGCACCTCGGAGCGAAGCCGCATCAGTTCGTCACAATATTTCTGAGGCAGAATATCCGAACGGCTTGACATAATCTGCCCCAGTTTAATGTAGGTCGGCCCCAGATCCTCGAGAATCTGCCGGAGCTTCTTCGGCGTGATTCCCCGGGTGATCGAATTCTTCCGGAACACTTCCGTCATCTCTTTCAGCCGCACCCGGTAATCATCCATATTTTTTTGTGTACGAAATCTGCCGGAATCCGACGACTTCGCACCCTCCTGCTGTCCGTCATCTTCCGGGGTATGATGATTTAACGGGGTGTGATTTTCCAGAGAATCCGCTGTTTTATCCTGCATTTACTCTTCCACCGCTGCCTTCTCATCCGCTTCTGCATCGCCCATGTCAGCATCATCGTCTGCTTCCACATCCGCCGTCTCCATCTGCGCCAGCTGCTCTTTCAAAGCAGCCAGCTGCTCCGGCGTCATTTTATCGAGCAGATCCTTTAATTCGTCCGGCGAAGACGGTTTCACAGACACATTGATGTTTGATTTCATTTTCTTCCGGAAATCATGCCGCAGCTCCTGATTGAGCACCTTGCCCTGTTCCACGGTAAGCTCTCCTTTTTTCACAAGCTCATCAAGAAGCTCTTTTGACTTTTCCGCCGTCATAGCTGCGGAACCGATACCTGCCAGTAATAACTTTCTGATGTTTTCGCCTAATTCCATAGTGACTCCTCCTTATGATAAAAATATTTTTCTCAAAAACGAACGTGGAAAACAAATTCCCAGGCCGAACCTGTCCCTCTCTATAAAATGCCGACAAACTCCAGCGCCTTTGGAACAAAAATGATACAGCCGATGATGGCAGCCATGATGGCGGAGATGAGCACCGCCCCCGCCGCCGTATCCTTGGCAACCTTCGCCAGAGGCTTTCTCTCCTCCGTCACCAAGTCCACCACGGACTCCACCGCCGTGTTGACAAGCTCCAAAGATAAGATCAATCCGAACAGAATCAGACAGATACACCATTCTGTCACGGATAAATGTAAAAGAATCCCCGCTATAATGACGAGAAACATGAAGACACAATGAATCTTAATATTTCTTTCCTTCCTTATGCATGTAAATATTCCCTCAAACGCATAAGAAAAGCTTTTATAGAGCGGAGCTTTTTTTCTGCCTGACATATCAATCACCTGCTTTGCGGCGGTTTCCTGAGCTCCGGTATGGAATACCGCCATTGGAAAACCGCACTATTTTTCTTTATGATAATATATATTATAACACAGATTTACAGATCAGACACTATTGTTTGATAAAACTATGAAAAAATCATCTTTTTCATGGAACACAAAAAATATCGAATCCCAATATATACCGGCACCAAAAACCAGATGCCAGCTTCTCCTGCCAGCACATTTCCCGCTGCCCCTGCATGCACTGCCAGCAGCCAGAATATTCCCCAGTTTAACAGGAGAAACAGCGGCAGGCGTCCATGGCATTTTCTTAAACTACTGAAAAAATATGAGACAGAAGCTCCGATCCCGGCAATCGCTGCAGTTCCCACGAGACGCTGATGTCCGTGAGAAGTCCTTTGTCAATGTAATTATCCACAGGCATACCGTCCAGAATGATCACGTCCGGTCCCTCGCCCGCCATGATATCAGAATTCAAAGTCCGCAGCGCGTCGTCGACAGTCACCGTGTCATCGCCGCTGCAGCCGATGTTCAGATCGACATAGATATCATCATGTTCCTTCTGAAAGGCAGAAATCACCTGGCGGATCTCCGAAGAATCTTCCAGCGCGTAAACGGTCAGCTCTTTATCCGGCACCGTCGGGGCATCGGCAGAATACGCATATCTTAAAAGTACATCCTGGTCGGACTCATCTTTCGCCCAAAGAAGAAAGGTTTCCTTTTGGAGGAGAAAAGTTTTCTCTCCACGCCGTCTCCCGTGAGAGCCATCATTTCCAGAGAACCGTCAGAGAGACGCCCCATTGCCTCGATCATGGTAATATTCTCCGGCAGAGTCAGCTCCTCTTCCAGAAAGCGGCCTTTCGCCGTTTCTCCGGCCGAAGTACTTCCCTCCTGCGCCTGTTTCCCGCACCCGGTAAAGAATGCCACAAGAAGGATCAGACAGAGCAGCCATGAAAGCAGCCTCCGCCCGGAAAATCGATTGGTTACCTGCATATGTATGCACCTCCTGAAATGTGATGCTGTTATCTTAGCACGGCTGTCTCTATTTTTTCTCTAAAAGCGTCTCTAATTTTCTTCCGATTTTAGAGATAGTTTAGAGAAAAATATGGTATCATACCATTGTTTTGTGGCCGGGCTGGCAGATCAGCAGCCATAAAAACTCTATTTGACGACATATCTGCGGCTGCAGGCCGCCTTGATCGATACAGACAGAAAGGAAATGTTATGAGGATTCTGTTGATTGAAGATGATAAAAATCTCTGTGAAACATTAAAATACCAGCTGGAGAGGGAAGGCATCCTTGTGGACGCCTGCACCGACGGTCTGGATGGCCTTCACTATATGAAAGAAGACGCGGATGATTACATTGTAAAACCCTTTGCGTTTCCGGAACTTCTTGCCCGCATCCACTCTCTCTCCCGGCGCAGCGGTCAGTGGGAAACCGGCGATTGTCTGACTTACAGAGACATCTGTTATAACGTTGCCCTGCGTCAATTAACAAAAGAAGGACAGCAGCTTCTCCTTTCCAGAAGGGAAGGCGCTCTGCTGGAATTTTTTCTGCGAAATACCGGACAGACTCTGCCCCGCGGACTTTTACTTTCCCGGGTCTGGGGACCGGATGCGGAAGTGGAGGACGGGAATCTTGATAACTATATCCATTTTCTCCGCCGCCGGTTAAAGGCTGTACAAAGCGAGGTGTCGCTGACCACCGTGCGGGGCGTAGGATATGTGCTGGATTTATGATAACGGTGCGCCCCTCTGACTGTGCTCCTATCCGCCCTGTCCGCGCTTCGCACTGCTGACGAAGCGGACAGAGAACGCTTCATTCATATGATGTATTCCGAGGGAAAACGGATGTCACGGCTCATAGAAGATATGTTGTTCCTTGCCAACTCAGACGCCAATGCCTGGCGGCTCTCCATGGAAGATACGGCCCTTGATACACTTTTGCTGGACGTTTTTGAAAAATATGAGCCGGAAGCCGCAAAAAAAGAGCACCCGCTTTCCATCTCCCTTCCAAAAGAAGAAATTCCTCTCTGTTGCTGTGACGGACAAAGAATCACGCAGGTACTCTGTATTCTCATGGATAATGCCTTTTCCCACACTCCGGCAGGCAGCCGTGTCGCCCTTTCTCTCTCTGTCATGGAGCATCATTTTATCCTGAAGGTCAGTGATAATGGTCCCGGCATTCCGGATGCAGAGAAAGAAAAGGTTTTCGAGCGGTTCTATCGGGCGGAGGATTCCAGGACCGACAAAGAACATTTCGGTCTGGGACTTTGCATCGCAAAAGAGATCATTGAAGCGCACGGCGGACAGATCCGGTTGACGAACAATGTTCCGACGGGAGCCGTGTTCACGATCACACTGCCGGGCGCATGATACGCTGGTTATTGATCAATTTTTTTGATCACCTTCGCCGGCACGCCGCCCACGACCGTGTTCGCCGGAACATCATGAGTTACCACGGCTCCCGCCGCCACGATCGCGTTATCCCCGATCGTCACACCCGGAAGGATGGTCACATGCGAACCGATCCAGACTCTGTTGCCCACATGAATCGGCGCGAAATGATTATCGCTCCGGTTCTCCGGCTTTTTTCCGTGATTGATGGTGGCAAACACGACCTGGGAACCGATCAGTACGTCATCCCCGATGTAGACGCCGCCCTGATCCTGAAAGTGGCAGCAGCTGTTGATGAATACTCTCTTGCCGACAAAGATATTTTTGCCGCAGTCCGTATAAAACGGCGGAAACATAGAAAAGGATTCGTCCACCGGCTTCCCGATGATCTCAGAAAAAATCTCCCGCATCTCTTCCGGCTCATGAAACGACTGATTGAGCTTGCTGGTCAGCCGCTGCGCCTCCGCCGCAAGGATATGCATATTCTGGTGAAGAGGAGAACCTCCCTTTACCATATTTCCTTCCCGCATATATTTTAAAAATTCTTCCATATTCATTTTCTTCATTTCTCCTTCTGATCTTTTTATCATTGCAGAATCATTATACAAAGGAACGGTCTGGAAGACAAATATTTATTCTGTATATAGTGACATAGAAAAAAGGCATATTATCTTTCGGATTCCTGTGTGTTCCTGTGTTATCTCGGCCACCGTTCCGGCGCCTCCAGTAGCGGCGTAAAGGCAGTATGCGGTTCCTTCTGGTACCAGTAGGCCACCGTCGCCACATCGTCCTGTCTCTCAAAAAGACCCCGGTGTCCCACGCCGATCTGCTGCAGAGTCACCCGCAGATCTTCCTCAAAGCAGATGGGATCCAGGATATGCCAGCGATAGAGGCCGCGCATCGGCATACAGTCGTCGTTGTGATAATCGTTGTGGATCAGATCATCCTGCCGTGAATAATACGGATATCCCAGGTACGGCATAGAATAATTCTGCTCCACCGTCTTTCCGTTTACCTGGTGGGCAAAGCTCCAGGAACCTCCAAAATAATCTTCCGTTCCGGTGCCGCAGATTGTCGGATAGTCTTCGTCCCCGTCCAGATAAAATTTCACTTCGCCTTCGCCCCACCAGTATCGCTCCAGAGTGGTGAGCGCCAGATACGTCCCCACATAATGCCCGCTGCCATGCACACCGTCAAGGATCACATAATCTTTTCCCTTTTCTGTGAGCTTCTGCCGTCTCCACTGGGCATGGAAGTACATGGTATCTTCCGGAAGGGCGTCTACAAGTCCGTAATCAATCTGGTAGAAGAACGCCGGGATTGGATTAGCGTGCTGATTCTCCAGCGTGATCTTTGCCTTTCGGCGAAACGGCATCGGAAAATAACAGTTAAAGCCCCGGTTCGGAGCGACCGCGATGGGAACGGAATTGACGATACATTCCCTCCCGAAACCACAGCAGAAGAAGTCGCCCAAAGGCGTCTCCACAGAAGGCGTTTCCTCTCCGTCCCAGTACATCCGAAGAACCAGATCCCGCAACACAAAACAATCGGCATCGCTGGTCTTATTATCCACCGTGATCCAGATATGCTGAATGACACCCGGACCCTCTATCTCAGCAAGGGTCACCGTCTCCCCGGAAGGAATATCCTTAAGACAAGGACTTCCCTTCCTGGACGGTCCCAGCGGGCTTACGGCGCGGCCGCCCTTTCCTTTCTTCCCGGTAGGATTTTCCGCGTTGATCGCGCGGCTTTTCATGTGTTTTGCCATCGGCAGAGAGCCGAGGCCTCCGAAATAATCAAACATTTTCGTCTCCTTTTTATTTTTTGTCCGACATATTTTACCGCAGCGATTCCATGTCCTGTCGCTACAGTTCCTTCTTTTTTATTACGTACCTGCTGATTTCCGGACATTACTCTGTCCGCAGCGCCGTCACCGGATCGCTCTTTGCCGCTTTCTTCGACGGGATCAGTCCGCCCAGCAAGGTAAGACCGATACTTAATAGAATCAAAACGATTGCCGGCGTCGGCGCAAGCACAGCGTTGATCTCATTGTTGCCGGCCACCTGATGGATCACGGCGTTCGCAGGGATCAGAATCAGCAGAGTGAGACCTATGCCGATCAGTCCGGCACAAAGACCGATGATAAATGTCTCCGCGTTAAATACCTGTGAGATATTCCGTTTGGAGGCGCCAATCGCACGCAAGATACCAATCTCTTTCCTTCTCTCCAGAACACTGATATAGGTGATGACTCCGATCATAATGGAAGAAACGATCAGCGAGATTGCCACGAAAGCAATGAGCACATAGCTGATGATATCCACGATATCCGTGACGGAAGACATGAGCGTCCCCACCATATCGGTGTAGGTGATCACCTGCTCTTCTTTTCCCTCTTCCTCCATGCGGCTGTTATAGTCATCCAGAATCTCCACGACATGCTCCTTGCTGGCAAAATCGACAGGATAGATGTCAATGCCGCTTGGATCAGAGAAATCCGCATAGCCGAGCGTCCGCAGGTTATTTTCATACGTTGCGCTCTGGGCAGAACTCATGGAAGTCATCAATTCCGCAAGCTCGTCAAAATCCATATTCATGGAGAAAGCATCGGAAAATGCATCCCCGTTCATATTCATCGCATCTCCCAGTCCGCTTCCAAGCTGTGCCATCATCTGTTCCATGGCATCTCCCATTCCGGCTCCTATCTGATTGACAATCTGTGTCATGATGCCGTTCATCAATGTCTGAATGTCATCAGAATACTCCTCGGTCAGATCCTTCGTCACCTTTTTTAACTCTTTTTTCAAATTTTTCTCTATCTTTCCCGTCCCGATCATGTCGACGATGCCGGACTGAAATTCCTTCTGCGCACCGGATGTTTTGAGATATTCCTGAAAATGTTTTCCCATATCCGCCGGATTCGGTGTTCCGTTTTCAGAGGCATACGTTTCATAACCGGCCGCCAGATCTGACGCCAGACTTTTCAGCTGTTCCTGAGAGACGGTGATATCTCCATTACCGGCGATGATCTTACTGCCCCATTGGTTCAGAATATTTTTTGCATCCTCTGTCTGAATATACTCCATCAGATACTCGTCAAATTTGGAGGGATCCGTGTAGCCTTTTCCGGCTGCATATTTCTGATATCCCGCCATCACATCCTGAAAGAGCCCTTTCATGTCGTCAGCAGACACAGAAAATGTATCATTCTGCGCCAGAATCGACAACAGATGTTCATTCAGGATCTTTCTGGCATTGTCCGTGTTCAGATAATCCAGAAAATATTGTCCAAGATTAGCGTAATCCGCCTCCGGATGCTCTGTGGTATAATCAAAATATCCTTCGATGAGACGGGATGCCAGCGCATTTACATCGTCAGATGGAACGGTCATATCCACGCCGTCCAGAATGCCGTTCCAGTCAATCTCCTTCATCTCCGGCAAATGAAAATTCATCTTATCCGGATCGAGCAGCTCTGACAAATCAATGGAGCCATTTTCTGCATCGCCGGCAGAACCAAACATATCGGACATATCAAAGTCTCCCATGTCTCCGAACATGTCTGACGTATCAAACTGGAACAGATCCTTAAAAGCATCTTCGTCTACCTGAAACAGGGAATCCATATTAAACTCATTGTTTTTGCCGGTTTTACCAAATTTTTTGCCGGTAAACACATTTTTCTTTTCGTTGGCAAGCTGTTCTTTCACGATCTCACTGTCTGAAGCCTGTTCGGCCACATGCTCCGTGAGAGAAGCCGGATAGGCAATCCCGGCATTTAACAGAAGTCCTTTGGCGTCTTCTGCCGGCTGTACGACGCCGACGATCTCGATATCTTCGCCATTCGCCACCAGTTGTTTCATGTATTTTTTGTTATCGGACTTGTCCGTCCACACTTTATAATCCGGGTCATATTCATAGTAATCCGCGCTGTTTACCAGCTTAAATGTGATCCCCAGAATATCCTCATAGGAGTAGGAACCCATATCGCCCGGCGTCTCCACCGTCTCCTCATCGATAAACTGTTTGATCATATCATCAAGCTCCACCGCATCCCGAAGTCCCAGGGTGTAGAGCATAAAATCACTGATACTTCCGCTGGAAGTGAGAACGACCACACATTCATTATAGTTTTCCGGCCAGTGACCCGCTTTCACCTCGTACTGTCCCTCATAAAGACTGGTATTTTCCGGCATCTCATAAAAAATGTCCGTACCCATCATGGAGGACATCATACTGTTGGACCCCATGGAGGAGCCAAGCCCCAGCGCTTCAAAAGACTTATCCGGATTAACCTGACGGATCTTTGTCTTGCCGTCTTGTTTGTACTGCCGGAAAATCTGCGGCGAGATATTATACGAGTACTGCACAGCGCTGGTATACTGCTCAATGCCACTGTCACCGCTGTCAAGATATGCTTTCAGGGATTTCAGATCATTGGAATCCATCGTGGAAAACATATCGGACACCATTTCGATCACGTCCACCTCTCCGTCTTCTTTCTCCTGGCCGGTATCAGCATTGCTCATCATCATGGAAGACAAATCCAGCCCGGTACTCTGGATCTGCAGTGGGTACTGTGAAAGCGTATCCGTCTCCACGCTCTTAATGTAAGCGTTTACACCGGTGGAAAGCGCCAGAATCAGGGCGATGCCGATGATACCGATGGAACCGGCAAAGGAAGTCAGGAGCGTCCTTGCCTTTTTGGTCTTCAGATTATTAAAACTTAAAGAAAGAGCTGTCAGAAAGGACATGGAAGCCTTCCCCATGTTCTTATGTTTTGGCGCCTCTTCCTCCTGCTTTGGCAAAAATGGATGGCTGTCCGAACGGATCTTACCATCCCGCAGGTTCACGATCCGGGTAGCATACTGCTCAGCCAGCTCCGGATTGTGCGTTACCATCACCACCAGCCGGTCTTTGGCAACCTCTTTCAGAAGATCCATCACCTGCACGCTCGTGTTGGTATCCAGCGCTCCGGTCGGTTCATCCGCCAGCAAAATCTCCGGATCGTTGACCAGGGCTCTGGCAATAGCCACCCTCTGCATCTGCCCGCCGGAAAGCTGATTCGGCTTCTTATGCGCCTGCTCGCCAAGCCCCACTTTGTGAAGCGCCTGCAAAGCCCGCTCCCGCCGCTCACTTTTCCCGACGCCGGAGATCGTCAGCGCCAGCTCCACATTGGAAAGCAATGTCTGATGCGGAATCAGATTATAACTTTGAAACACAAAACCAATCGTGTGATTCCGGTAGGAATCCCAGTCCCTGTCCTTATATTTCTTCGTGGAAATTCCGTTAATGATCAAATCTCCGCTGTCATACCGGTCCAGTCCGCCGATGATATTAAGGAGCGTGGTCTTTCCGGAACCGCTGGGTCCTAAGATCGCCACAAACTCATTGTCTCGAAGATTCAGATCCACATGGTCTAACGCCTTTTGGACCAGATCTCCTGTTCTATATTCTTTACAGAGCTGCTTAATCTGAAGCATTCTGATCTATTCCCTTCTTTCTGTCCTTATAATTCTGCATCCAGATATTCAAGAAATGCCGTGCATCCTTTGATCAGGTCGTCGTACGTCTCATCAAAATTACCGGTGTACCACGGGTCCGCGATCTCTCTGCGCTCCCCGGCATACTCGAACAGCATGTGTACCTTGTTCTCCGGATCTTTTTTGATAATACGCATGATGTTTCGCATATTCCACTCATCCATACAGAGCAGATAATCAAACCTGTCATAATCCTGCCTGGTAAGCTGCCTTGCCCGGCGGCGCTCATTGGGAATCCCCATCTCGTCAAGCTTTCTCTTTGCGCCCGGGTGCAGCGACCGACCGATCTCCTCCGTGCTGGTGGCGCAGGACTCGATGTAAAACTCATCTTCCCGTCCTTTTTTCCTGATCATATCTTTTAAAATGAACTCACACATCGGTGAGCGGCAGATATTGCCATGACAGATTGCTAATACTTTTATCATATCTTATATATTCCCGCTTTCTCTTACTATATGTTTTTTTAATTTGTAGTTACGCGAAAATAAGTGTAGCACAACTTTGCATACATTGGTATAGTTTTTCTGCCGAAAGTGATAAAATAAAAATTCACCGCTTCCTTTTAAATCAATATGCCATGGAAATCTAAACAGAATCTAAACGCTCACAAAAGATCTGCAAGATTCTCCTGGTCGTTCCGGTCCACGGTATCCTCCTTGTGGCTTTTCCAGTCCGCGGACGGAGGCCGGATACACTCGCCGTTCTCGTCAAGACGGTCTGCGTACTCCGACGGAACATGGGACGACAGCGACAATGTCCGGGCAAGGAAAAAGCACCAATCATTCCTGACTGATGCTCTTTTAATGAATTATTCTAAATTTCTATTCCCTACATTTCAACAATACGAAAATGATCAATCTGTGAAGATTTTAATTTCTGAAAATAATTTATGCAAACGATATTCGTCAAATGGAAGATACTCCGCAATGGTAAAACCTACGATATCCGAACACCTCTGAATAAGGTGAAGAATTTCTGAAAGTTTTTCTGTAGTCATTTTTCCACCGCCCGAACCATCTCCGGTTAACTCTGGATTTGCAAAATATGTAGAATGGAAGAATCTCTCATCCAATACATCTATATCAAAGTGAACCACAACATGTTCAAATCTTTTAGCAAATGCCCGGATATCCTCATCTGAAACAAATTCCCCTGTCTGAACTTTATAATTTACATTCATACCATCTAAAAACTTTTTCTGATAATCATGCAATTCCTGCAATCCTACATACAATATTTCGTCTGGTTTGAATTTTGGATACTTCATCAATCCGGACAGCGATGCGTCTCCATAACCCAGCAAATTCCCTAAAACCATAGCATGAGCATTTGGATAGCCATCCGCTATGGTTGATACATCCGGATGTGCATCAATCCAGATAATACCGACCCCCTTATACTTTCCATGCAGATAGTCAAATGGAGCCTGGGACACCATACAGTTGCCTCCAATAGTAATGATTCTATCAGGATTTTCTAATTCGATTTTATGCATAGCATCCTGAATTCCGCTGACAACCTCTTCTTTTCCATAAATTCCATCTGTTACCGTTTTTTCTTTCCCTGTTGGAGGAAGAATATTAACCCGAATCAATGGCTGTTTTTCATTTTCCGGCAGAATATGTGCCATAAGACCTGCGCCAAAATAATACGCATCCAAACCTCCACTCACATAATCTGGATATAATAATCTTATTGTTTTCACGCTTAGACCTCCTTAACTATTAATTATCTTTTCGCATTTTTGCCCGCCTTCTTTTCTTCACACCACCCGTACTATCTGCTCATACAGCAGAAAATCTTGTTTTGTGAATCTTTTGTTCATATGCATATGCCCCATAAACCAGTAGTTATAGTCGATGGTACATCGTATGTCTTCCAGATATTCTGTCAGGATGTCCTGGTTGTATGCGCCGAAACCCAGTAGGGCGATAATGGAAGCCGGCGGTGAATGGGTGATGATATAATCGACACGGTTTCCGGTTTTTGCCAGGTTAGACAGACCGTTTTGCATTTCTTTATCTGATGGAAGTTCTTCTTTCCACCAGCTGAGACCGTCGATCCGATACATGTATTTTCCGCGCCGGTCCAGTTTTTTGGCTTCTTCTTTCCAGTTTTCTTTTTGAAGGATTCCATCGGAAATGTCATGGGAAGAGGCTCCGCCGAAGGCAAAGACGGAACTTCCGTCAATGCGGAAGGTCTCCCCGCGCATCAGATGAAGGATGGACGGGCGAATCACATGTACATTTCCACCGTAGCGGTTTTCGACAGGAAATGTGGACAGTCGGTCAAAATTCTCGTGATTTCCGCAGACAAAAAGCGTGGTAAAAGGTTTTTGATCCAGCCAGTCCAACCAATAGTTTTCATTTTTCATTGCTTTTCTGTTATCTTCCTGGCACCAGATACCGCCGAAATCTCCGCAGATGATAACAAAATCCTCTTTCGTCATTTCTTTTTGTTCTGGAAAAATGTCCGTGGAAAATCGGCGAAAGTCTCCATGAGTATCACCGGTGACGTAAATCATATACCCTCCTCCTCCCCGTGCTGGGAAATTAATGCTTCCTAAGTATAAATATTTTACCATTAACAGACGGAAAAACCAAGCTGACGATGAATTCACTTCTTGTCCTGACGGGCAAAATAGTATAGAATAGCATCGAGAAAAATTAAAGGAGCTTTCATTATGAATCCGGAAAATAAAACTCTGTTGAAAAAACTGCTGGTGCTTGTTCTTCCCATGGCGCTGCAAAACCTCATGGCTTCGCTGGTCAGCGCCTCCGACGCGCTGATGCTCGGTTTCTTAAATCAGAGCTCTCTGTCGGCAGTGTCGCTGGCAGGACAGGTACAGTTTGTATTAAGCTTGTTTCTGGGCGCCTTTTCCATCGGGGAATCCGTTCTTGCTGCCCAGTACTGGGGCAAGGGGGAGAAACACCGTCTGGAAGAGATTCTCGGGATTGTTCTGCGCTTTTCCATACTGGTTTCTTTCCTGTTCACGTTGGCCGCGCTGTGCGCGCCGGAACTTTTAATGCGGATTTTTACCAATGACGAAGAACTGATCCGTCTGGGAGCGTCTTATTTGAGAATTGTCTCTTTTTCTTATTTCTTTATGGGAATCTCGCAGATGTATCTGTGTATCATGAAAAATACAAATCGTGCCCTTCGCAGCACTCTTTACAGTTCTTCAGCAGTCATTCTTAATATTATCATAAATGCGCTGCTGATTTTCGGACTGCTCGGCTTCCCGAAACTGGGAATCGCCGGAGCTGCCATCGCCACCACCATCTCCCGTGGCGTGGAACTGGCATTGATTTTATATGAAAATGTAAGACAGTCGGAAGTGCGGATCCACATAAAACATCTTCTGCATCCCCTCTCCTGGCTGCAGAAGGATTACATACATTATACCTGGCCATCTCTTGCCAATCAGGTGATCTGGGGATGTGGATTTACCATGACTTCCGTCATTATGGGACATCTGGGAACCGATGCGGTGGCAGCCAACTCCATCGCGCAGATCGCCAAAAATCTGGCCGCCTGTCTCTGCCTGGGAATCGGCACCGGTTCCGGAATCATCATCGGAAATGAACTGGGACAGGGCAATCTGGCTCACGCGAAAAAGACCGGAAATAAATTATGTATCATCTCTCTTGTCGCCGGAGCCGCCTCCTGCCTCGTTCTGTTCGCCTGCATCCCGCTGATCCAGGGATTTGCCGGCACGTTAAGCCCACAGGCGCAGGACTATCTTCGATTTATGTTGTTCGTCTGCTCCTACTATATGATTGGTAAATCGTTCAGTGCCACCGTCATCGGCGGCGTGTTCAGCGCCGGTGGTGACACCCGGTTTGGTCTGCTCTGCGATACCATCAATATGTGGGCGATCATTGTACCTGTCGGATGTATCGCAGCTTTTGTCCTGAACCTGCCCGTCCCGGTTGTCTATTTTCTTCTGAACCTGGACGAATTTACAAAAATGCCGGTGGAAATCTGGTATTACCGCCGGTACCGCTGGGTAAAAAATATCACGCACACTGAAACTTAGACTAAAATATATCTTTCACAGCACCTTTGCCGGGCAGAAATTCAGATAATCTCCCGACACGAGCATGTAGTTTACGCCACGGTACTCGCCCCGGATACTGTCTCCGAAGCGGCTCTCGCCGTGGCAGTGAGAGTATACCACTGTCTCCACGCCATACTCTTCCGCCATATCCGTAAATGGAGAGCTTTTCTCCAGGATATTGGTGGGCGGGTAATGTAAAAACATGACAAACTTTTGGTATCCGGCATCTTTCGCCTGCCGGAAAGACTCCCGGAGGCGGTCCGTTTCCCGGTGTACCAGTTTCTGCGCGTGTTGTTCCTTCTCTTCGTCCCAGCCCACGATCTGCCCCCGGCGATTGAGATAAAAAGGCCCCTCGAACGTATATCCTTTTGTCCCGACCAGCGCATAGTCTTTGTAAGGGATAAAGTTATTCTGGAGAAAAAATAACTTTCCGGCAAACAGTTCATTCAGCCGGCCGGTCTTGTTGGCGCTCCAGAACATATCATGATTGCCGCGAAGCAGAACTTTACGTCCCGGCAGCCGCTCAATGAACGCCAGATCTTCCTCGCACTCTGCCAGCTTTCTCCCCCAGGAATGATCGCCGGTGAGAACAAGCGTATCCTCCGGCTTTATGATTTTATTTACATACTTCTCTATCTTTCTCTCATGGTTCTTCCAGACTCTTCCAAACTTGTCCATAGATTTATCTGCCTGAAAGCTCAGATGCAGATCGCCCAGAGCATAAAGAGACATAAAAGCCACCTTCTTTCTGTTTGGTATCTGTTTTCATTCGCATTTATCTCCATCTGGTATAAAACTGTCAAAAATGATGACCTGAAAAATTTTCTTTGCCCGTTTCAGTTCATCCTGATTTCTGATGGTCCAGGCAACATTTTCCACATCAAAAAGTTTTCTGCAAAGCGCATACCCAGGGCTTCTGCTCCAAATATGGTTGTACGCGATAAAATCCGGTCTTGCCTTAAAGTTTAATAATAAGTTGGTCAGAACAAACTTCTCTGTCCATCTCCGCCCTGGCTCATCTCTGAAATAATTGGTACTTAACTGTCCGCGAATCACATACGGACGATTCTTCCGGAACCATTCCACAGCCAATGGATGAAAAGACTCCATACAATACACGCCATCATAGCCATCCATGATCTCTGCCATCTTCTTCGTAGTCGCCTTCCAGTCCCCTTCTGCCTTTACTTCGACGATCAATGGCACTTTGCCGCCAATAACTTTCAACACATCTTCAAAAAGAGGAATTCGCTCTGCGGTCTCCCCCAATGTGAAATGCTGTAACTGAGCCAATGTACATTTATGTAAAATATGATCCACTCCGCACATCCGTTTCAGCGACTCATCATGGAATACGACCATCTGATGATCTGCTGTCAGCTGCACGTCAAGTTCAATGCCATATCCATTCTCCACCGCCCACCGAAACGCCGGAATTGAATTTTCCGGTATGCCTTTTTTATTATCAAACAATCCTCTATGGGCAATATACTGCTTCTCAAACACAGCCATCTCCTGCCGTCTTGTGGTGTTTGGTTTCACACAGTACAAAAATAGAACTACAGCTGCTGCGATAATTACTAACACTCCAACTATCATTGTTTTTGTCCTCTCTCCCTGGTTATCATCCATTTGCCATGGCATCTCCCATTGACACGATGCAAAATATTTTTCTTTTTTAATCTGCTTATAATCCTTTGAATGGTCCGTATTGATTTTCCTGTTCTCTCGGAAAGTATTTTTTGTGTGACATCAGGATTGTCTTCAATAAAACCTAAAATCATCTTTTCATCTGATGTAAGTTCTAAAGCATCATCCAAACCGCCATTTAAACCGCCATTTTGGCGGTTTGAAAATTCCTTTTTGGCGGTTTGACCTTCAACAGTATAATCCTCGTCCGGAACATAATCCAAATGCAAATATCTGTTCTTTAATTCAAAATTTGTTCCCAAAAGTAAATTACTGAAAAACAACTCCAAATACTTTGTTGTAGCATAAATTCCCTTCCGCAGATTACTGTAATTCGCTCTTACCAGTGCATTTCTGAAATACCAGGAATGTCTTTCAAACATATCATTATTAATCTGAAAACCCAGAGTATTCAAATACTTAATTATAAATACCGCTGTTGCCCGCGTATTTCCCTCACAAAAAGGATGGATCTGCCAAATATCACAGGTAAATTTAGACAAGTGACGTATAATATTTTCCATGGAAAGCCCGCCATAAGAGAATTCCTTTTCCGTACTAAAATCATATTCCATCGTCTCCCGGATATTTGTATAAGAAGAATATACCACCGATTCCCCTTTTAAAACCCATTCCCGTTTGGAAATATTGTAATCACGAATCTTTCCTGCCTCCTTGAAAATCCCCTCAAATAATCTCCTGTGAATACCTATCCATTCCACACTGGAAAAATTAAATGATCTCTCTCCAAGCAATTTGGTGATTCTGGATGAAACAATATCCGCCTCCCGGGTTTTTTCTTCTACCTGATTTCGTTCCTTCCGCTCCTCATAATAACTGAAAAGTCTTTGTTCTGCTTCATCAATCGATATTTTACCTTCGATATGATTTTTCGCAGTATCCAATAAATAAGGCGACGTCTGTAACCCATCCACATCCTGAAGACCAATGGCCGTCATCCATGCTTCACTTTTTTCCTTTTGTGAAGGTTCCCCCTGTCGAATATATTCGCTCAAATCCATTTGCCAGTTATTCTTTGATGACATATGAACCTCCCTTTGTTTCACTTTCTTTTCACAAATAACAGCGTCACTAAAGCACGCGCTGATTTCCGGCGATTCAACAATCCATTTACTGCTGTGATACAAAATCTTGTTAAAATATTTTCCTCCCCTCAACAATTCCCCGCATACACCCACTTTAAATATTTCCCGGCTACTGCTTTCAGCCGGTATATTTTCTCCACATCCATCGCTGACCGGTCCGTCATCTTGTATCGCGGAAAGAAGCGGGTCACATGGAGAGGAATATCGGGATTCATGTCGGCAATCCACCGCGCTTCCTGTTCCATCTCCTCTTCGGAATCGTTCTCGCCCGGTACGATGAGAGTAGTCAGTTCGATGTGGCAGTTTGCGTCCCTGCCGGCCGTCCGCTCGATAAAACGTTTCACCGTACCCAGGTTTCCGCCCAATTTTTGATAATAGTCTTCGCTGAATCCTTTCAGGTCAATGTTCATGGCGTCCATGTAAGGGAGTATCTCTTCCAGAACGGACAACTCCGCCGTGCCATTGGTGACCAGAACATTTTTCATGCCGCGGGCGTGTATCAGACGGGCGGTGTCCCGGACATATTCCCAGCCGATCAATGACTCGTTGTAGGTGAAAGCCACGCCGATATTTCCGTAGATTTTGCATTGCTCTGCCATGTCTGCCAGTTCCTCCGGCTGCATTTCCCGATATGCCGCATCAGATTCTCCGATCATGGAAATCTCATGATTCTGGCAGAATGGGCAGGACAGATTACAGCCAAAACTGCCTACCGACAAAATCTGGCTGCCCGGATGGAAGCGGCGCAGGGGGAACCATCACTGCACCTTTTACTGCCATGATAACCCTCCTCTTCTAAACAAGATTTTCAGATATATCTTCCTTTGATAAGTCTTACATTTACGGTCAAAAATCATACCGCAGCACAGCGCAGTTCTTTACGCCGAATGCGGCATATTCTTCATTGGTCATCTCATAAAAATACGACTGTACCACTCTGGCAATGCCGTTGTGGGCTACCAGTATGTATGTTTTCTCATCGGATTCTGCTTTCACATCGTCCAGCAGATTGTAAATCCGCTGCGCCAGGTGAAGCATGGATTCTCCACCGTCATAGCGGCAGCAGAAATCTTCCTTCGCCTTCTTAAATTCCAGCCCGTCTCTGGCCGTGGACTCCCACTTTCCGAAGTTTTGCTCGATAAGACGCGGTTCCATTCTGGCCGGAATGCCGGTGATCTCAGAGATATGCCGGGCAGTCTCCGCCGCACGGCTGAGTGGCGAGTAGAGGATTTCATCGGCTTGTATGCCCTCCTCCACGATCTTTTTTCCTGTCGCAATAGCCTGCTGATGGCCCAGTTCCGTCAGCGGAATATCCGTTGCCCCGCAGATTTTATTTTCCACGTTCCACACGGTCTGACCGTGGCGAACAAAATATACATGTCCCATATGATTTTCCTCTCTTCATGTATGAGTTACCCCCATTTCCCTCAGTATACCACCGGCAAAATCCCGTCGCAACCTTCCTGTTCACTTTTGTTGCCTGCCTTTGAGATATAATCAGGAATAGTTTACATTTCCTTTTGCGCTGCAGCTTCCCCATCGGGTTCTCTGATTGCGGATGGTGATTCGTCCGACAGTCACTCCCATTTTTTGGCTGTAATACTCAACCCGCCGGACAAATTTCTTTTTTATCTCCTCAATTTCTTCTTTCGTCAGCTCCTGAACGGGAACGGCTCCCGTTGTTTTCTGCACAACAGCTTTTTGCTCCGCCTTTTTCACCTATAATGCAATATATATTCCCGAAGCATCGATTGTTTTCCTCCTGTCACATAGTATCTTTTTCAGAAAAATGGCAACCGCATCCATCGCCAATCCAGTCCAAAGTATTGACTGCGTCAGCCCGTCACCCCTGCGCAAAATAACGGCTCAGAAACCATACAAACAGCATAACCTGCAAAATCAGAAAAATTGGCACGCCGATGGTAAACTTTTTGTGCAGCGTCTTGTGATGAAAGCCATACATTCCTGCCAGTGCTCCGACACTCCCGCCAACGAGCGCCGCCAGCAGAAGCGCGCTCTCCGATATCCGCCACCGGTGATGTTTTGCTTTCCATTTATCCAATCCGTACAACAGAAATGTAAAAATATTGATGATGATCAGATAGAATACTAATATTTTCATTGATCTTCTCCTCTTATGCCTGCTTCACAGTATCCCGGCAGCAATATCCGAAGACAAACTGGTCTTTTCCATTCTTTTTTGCCTCATAGAGAAGCCGGTCCGCGTGTCGGTACATTCTCTCCAGAGAGTATATTTCCTCAATGGGAATAACGCCAATACTGCAGGTGATCTGTGCATTTCCTATTTCAGACTGTTTCAGCCGGTCCTTCATCTGATTGAGGGCCCGCTCTATTTCTTCCCTGGACATGCGTTCTGATATCAATGCCACAAACTCATCTCCTCCCAGACGCTCGAACAGATTATCAGGGCCAAACGATCCCCTTAAATCATCCGCCACTTCCTTTAACAACTGATCACCCACGGGATGCCCGTATGTGTCATTGATATCTTTAAAAGAATCTACATCAAGGATGATAAAATATCCGGTCTTTTCCGGCAAAGTGTCTTCCTTGTGATAACTTTCCAGGCGCTCCTGCCCCACATGAAAAAACTGCTGGCGGCCGAGCAGACCCGTCAGGCCATCAAGCCTCGCCTCATAATACAGATAATCGATATTTTTCTGATACAACATAATACCCAGGATCACCAGAACAGCCAGCGAGATCATCCCCATGAGGAACTGCACCTGTAAATGCATCAGATCATAGGAAATCTCGTCGGAGAGCGTCAGGTGATACTGGCGCATCACTGTCTCGATACGATTTGTAAAGTAGCAAAGCACCACGATGATATCTGCAATGATCGTAAACGGAATAAAATCCCATCGGGCAATGTCATCCGCAATATTATTCAGCCCAAAACCGGCTTCCGGAAAAAACAGCTGCATGCATCCATATACCAGTATGGTGTGAATGATCCGCCCGGCAGAGGAGGCTATGACAATCCAGAAGACGGGAAGTTTACCCTGTAAATATTTTAAGTATATCATGTAAACATTACTAACTCAACTGTCCCAACTGAAATTTTATAAAAATGTCACTACTATATATAATTTTTTTCTTCCACAGGAACACAATTTCCCCTGCAACAAAAATACGACAGGGATACCTTCTGTCCCTGCCGTATAAAATGTATTTCAAATTTTTCTATTCCGTCTGCAGCTTCGTAAATGTCTCGCTCTTTTTTACGCTGTCCGGCTCCGTATAACCTTTTTCCATAAAAAGACATTTTTTCGGGCAGACAGACACGCAGCTCCCACACTGGACACAGTCAAACCGCTCTATGGTCCAGGTACCCGCCTTCCTGTCCACAGCAATGGCATCAGACGGGCAGGAACGCATACAAAGACCGCAGGAAATGCAGTCGTTTATCTCAATCCGCACATGTCCGCGCATTCTCTCCGGATAATCCGCCAGCGCAAAAGGATACTGCGTCGTCGCCGGCTCCCGGAACAGATTTTTTAACATTCTTCCCGCCAGGGTAAACGCTCTTGCTTTTTCCATATGACTTTCTCCTTTCCGCAGACTGTTTTACCGTTCCGTACAGCTTATGCACGGGTCAATGGTCAGGATCAGCACCGGCACATCTGCCAGCTGGCACCCTTTTAATGTCTCCACCAGCGGTGGAATGTTGCTGGTGGTCGGCGTCCGCAGACGGAAACGGTCAAGGAACTTCGTTCCGTTTCCCTTGACATAATAGATCGCCTCCCCGCGGGGCTGCTCGATCCGCATGAAGTATTCTCCGGAAGGATTGCCTTTTACCGGCGTCTGGATATCGCCCTCCGGAATCTTGCCGATCGCCTCCCGGATCAGATCAAAGGACTGGAACAGCTCTTTAAGGCGCACCTCGCATCGCCCGTAGCTGTCTCCGTCGCCAGATACGATCGGCTCCACAGACAGGTCTTTATAGGCGCCGTATCCGAGCAGTCTGGTGTCATATTCCACACCGCTGGCCCGGAGCATCGGTCCCACCGCTCCCAGCAAGATGGCGTCGTCTTTTTTCAGAATCCCCGTCCCTTTCAGACGGCTCTGCACCGTGTAATCCTGCAGGAAGGTGTCTACGAGGGGCTTCATCTCCCTCTCGATATCTTTGATGGTCTCCAGCAGATGTCTTAACATACTGCTGTCCATATCTTTCTGGACGCCGCCCACCTTGTTGACGGAGTGGATGATCCTTCCGCCCGTCGTCTCGTCAAACATATCAAGAATCTTTTCCCTGATCCGCCAGCTCTCCATAAAAAGGCTCTCAAATCCAAGGGCGTCCGCCAGAAGTCCCAGCCAGAGAAGATGGCTGTGGATCCGGCTCATTTCCACCCAGATGACCCGCAGATACCGGGCGCGATCCGGCACTTCGATCCCCATGACATTTTCCACGGCCATGCAGTACCCCAGGCCGTGCCCGCAGCTGCAGATACCGCAGATTCGCTCTGCAATGTATACATATTGTTTAAAATCTCTCTTTTTTACCAGTGATTCCAGCCCCCGGTGCACATATCCGATGCTCGGAACCGCGCCCACCACAGTCTCATCCTCCAGCACCAGATCCAGATGGACCGGTTCCGGCAGCACGGGATGCTGGGGACCAAAAGGTACGATACTTCTCTTTGCCATCTCTCCCTATTCCTTTTCCTTAAACGGTGTCTCTACGTCGATCCGGTACAATTTATCTTTATAATCCGGCTTGATATGAGTGATATTGACCCCAAAAAGCTCTTTCGCCTCATTTTCCTGAAGAAAGGCACAGGGATAAATCTGGGTGATGCTGGCCACCTCCTCATCTCCATACGCCACGAAGCGATAGGTACGCATATCATATCCTTTGCAGAAAGAGTAGCTCATCTCGAATCCGCCTTCCACCGTCGTGGCACAGATCTGGACCAGCCGCCATTTCTCCGTTCTCATTTTTACGATTGCCGGAAAAAACTGCCTGGCGTTGATCTCTCTGATATCATTTTCGTACTCCATCCCTGTCATCCCTCCTTTTTACTTCTCGCCGCCTGCTTTTCATCGAGTATCTTTAAAGCCTTCACCACACCGTCGATGATGGCCTCCGGACGCGCGGCGCATCCCGGCACATACACGTCCACCGGGATGACGGTGTCTATCCCGCCCCGGATATTATAACATTCTTTAAATACGCCGCCGGTGCAGGCGCAGATTCCCACTGCCACCACGACTTTCGGCTCCGGCATCTGGCTGTAGATCTGTTTTACCACGCTCTCAGTCTGGCTGTTGACCCCGCCGGTAATGAGCAGGATATCCGCCTGAAACGGATCTCCCGTATTGATGATACCGAACCGCTCAATATCATATTTCGGCGTCAGACAATCGAGCACTTCTATGTCACATCCGTTGCAGCTGCTGGCATCATAATGAAGCAGCCACGGTGATTTTGATACTTTCCCCATTCTTTTTCCTCCTGCCTCTTACTTATCCAACATTAAGATCAAAATATTTACGCCTCCGGCTACCAGGGTAACCACCCAGCAACTGTAGAGCAGTGTTTTCCACTTGACACGGGCGCTGACGTTATCCCACAGTGTCTCCAAGAAGAAGATCACCGCACAGAAAAACAGCGCCACGATCCAGCTCCACCAGGTGCTGTTCACAAAGAACAGGCAGAAGATTCCGAGAAGCAGGACCATCTCATAATATTCCGCGATATTCATGATGGCAAGCGTCGTTCCGGACATCTCCGTCGTCAGCCCCTTGACCATCTCCTGATGGGCGTGGTGACTGGTGGAAAGGTCAAACGGAGACTTTCTGAACTTGATCGCCGTCGTAAACATAAAACCAAACAAAAGCCCCGGCATCCACAGTACCGCGCTCACATCTTCCCGGATGATATCTGACACTAAAAACGAACCTGTCGTCAGATAAAATCCTACCGCCACCAGAAGGGTCAGCGGCTCATAGGCCATCATCTGCAGCATCTCTCTGCTGGAGCCCATGTTGGAGTATGGGGAAGAGTCGCTGGACGCCGCCATGATCAGGAACATATCCGCCGTACTCAAGATAAAGAGGACCATAAGAAGGTCCGCCCCGGCAAACAGCATACTTCCGGCGATCATCAGGATCACCAGATAACTCATGTTAAGGAAGAGCTGGACATTGTTGACTCCGATCCTTTCCTTGGCAAAAAGCTTTCCCAGATCATAAAACGGCTGCAAAAGTTTCGGTCCTTTCCTTCGCTGCATCCTCGCGCTGATAATGCGGTCCACGCCGTCGAGAAGCGCGCCCAGGAAAGGAGCTAAGATCAGATACGCCAGAACAAAGATTACTTTCACCATGACACACCTCCTATGACAAGACAGAACCCGATGACAAGCACCGCCGACGCGATGATGAGTGACGGAATCCTCAGATGTCTCCGCCCGAATTCAAACCGCAGATACCAGTTGCTCAGATACAGATGCTCTTTCTCCCCGTAACTGTTCGTAAAGAATCGGTTATCCCCCTCGTTGATTCCGTTCATGTAGATCGGCACCAGTTCTGTGTGGGACCGCCGGCTGATGAAGAACATGGCGGCCGGAACCACAAAGATCGAGACGAGCATCACCGCCATGGTCGTCAGCACGCTCATGGAGAGCACGTCCGTGGAGTTTCCGAAAAGCTGCCGCACGATCGGATTGACAAGCCATCTGGCCACCAGCGGCAGCAGCAGACACATGAGAAGCATCACGCAGGCATGGAACAGCATGGACAGATACTCATCCTTTCTTGTCACATCTTTTACCGTATCCCGCGGGATATGCCGGCACAGCAGCTTGGAAAGCCATTTTGTCCAGTAAAACATCGTTGTCGCACTGCCGTAAGCGATGCACAGTACCAAGATCACGTTGCCTGAATCCACAAAGGCCTTTAACGCCACCCATTTGGAGATCAGCATACCAAAAGGAGCCAGATACATGCCCGCGATACCGATTCCCATGATATAGGCAAGCCGCGGCACCCGGATGATCAGGCCGTGCATATCTTCAATATCTCTGGAACCTAACGTATTCTCCGTGGCGCCCACGGACTGAAACAGCATGGACTTGCTGACCGCATGGAACATCATAAGGAAGATGGCCGCCCACACCGTCTCCTCCACTCCGATTCCCGAGCACGCCACGATCAGCCCCAGATTGGAGATCGTCGAAAAAGCCAGCACCTTTTTCGCGTCATTTTGCGCGATGGCCATCATACTGGCCATAATAAACGTAAGACCGCCGATACTGGATACGATCAGCCCCACAAGATTACCGGACAGCGCCGGAGAGATACGAATGAGCAGATAGACGCCCGCCTTTACCATGGTCGCGCTGTGAAGGAGCGCGCTTGACGGCGTCGGAGCCACCATCGCTCCCAGAAGCCAGGTGGAAAACGGAAGCTGCGCCGATTTGGTCAGGCCCGCCAGCGACAGGCACATCAGCGGCAGCAGCGCTCCGGTGCTCACCACATCGAGAAGCTGCAGGGAACCTTCCATCTGCGCCATCAGCACAATGGCGACCGCAAAGCCCAGGCCTCCAAGCAGGTTCATCCACAGGGCACAGAAGCTGTTGCCGACCGCCTCCTCCGTGCGGGTATAACCGATCATCAGGAAAGAGATCACACTGGTGATCTCCCAGAAGAAATAAATCCAGATCAGGTTCTGGGAAAGTACCAGCCCGAACATGGCGGCAAGGAACAAAAACAACATGGAGAAGAAGAACGGCTGTCTGTCCTCCACCTCCTTATGATGTTTATGATACCCTTTCATATAACCAACGGTGTAGATACAGATAAACTCTCCGATAAACGCAATGATGATGCACATCAGGATCGTGAGCCAGTCCACCATCATATGTGGTCCCTCCGTCACTTCAGCGGTAAATTCCACATAAAGCACCAATGCTGTCTGCAGCACAGACAAAACAGCGGGCACGATCCTTCTGTACCGAACACTCATCCAGATGATCAGACACATGAGAAAAATATCCCCCACTGTCATGAGGTGATCGATGATCTCTGTCCGTGGATAAAATGTCCAGGTCTGCGCCCCGCCGCCAATCCAGTCGACAATGAACAAGACGGTCATTGCCATAATCACACCGGCGCCTGCGTAGACGATGTATCCCCGGATTTTTTCATTCCGGACGATCTGAAAGACCACCGCAAGTACTGCCGGTATTCCAATCAGGAATGGTATCATTGATGTTGTCCTCCTTTCATTTTCTCTTCTTTTGAACATCGGTCAAAAATTGACTTTTTGCTTTTGATATCATTCTGATTTTAATCCTCATTTACCAATTTTACAAGACTTCTGCTCGATTTTGTAAATATTTTAACCAAAAATCCCGAACAACGTTTATGGAATACATAATATTTTCACGGATTTCTCTGCTTATTTTATATTTATTTTCACAAAAAATGTGTTAGAATCTATAAATGAGCAAATCCAAAATATTGCACAAAAGAAAGACACCCTCTGTAGAATGATGTATAATTGAAGTACCAATTAACAACATACTCACTCAAACAAGGGGGTGTCCGTTGCAAACAGTATACATCATTCCAACCATATTTACAATTACCTGAAAGCATTAAATCTCGGATTATTTTTATCCGATGTGTATCTGAACCACTTATTGACTATCATCCTGTCTGTTTTTCTCCGGGGATACAGGGGAAAAACAGTTGATTTCCAGGAGGTCAGCCATTGCCACAGAACAACGACCGCTTATTTCCTGAATCACGGAAAATGGAAGGACTATGCGTTGCAGGATGTTTTAAAAAGCAGCATCCTCCAAGTCATTTACAGGGAAGCACAGTGTTCCGGACAACCGATTTACTGTATTGTGGATGATACGATTGCTTCACATACCCAGCCTTCGTCACAGGCGGTTCATCCAATCGAAGCTGCGTATTTTCATCAATCGCATTTAAAAGGCTGTCAGGATTATGGGCATCAGGTTGTCGCTGTTATGCTTTCCTGCAACGGGATTACCCTGAATTATGCAGTCATCCTGTACGATAAATCAAGATCAAAGATCCAGATCGTACAGGAGATCGCGGAAGAACTTCCCGCTGCGCCGGTCATTTCCTATTTTCTTTGTGACAGCTGGTATACCACTGCAAAAGTGATGGACCGTTTTATTCGGAAAGGATTCTATACGGTTGGGGCATTAAAGACCAACCGGGTCCTTTATCCATGCGGGATCCGTCAAAAAGCCAGTGCATTTGCCCTTCATTTGCGGAAAACAGACCCGGATGTCAGCCTCGTGACCGTTGGCAGCCGTGAATTCTATGTATACCGCTACGAAGGGGAGCTGAATGGCATTCCAAATGCAGCGGTGATCCTCAGCTATCCGGAGGAAGGATTTGGGAATCCGAAAGCATTGCGCGTATTTCTCTCTACAAATGCAGAGTTATCCACGCAGGAGATCCTGGAAACCTACACGAAACGGTGGCCGATCGAATTATTTTTCCGGCAGAGCAAAAGTAAACTTGCTCTGGACAGCTATCAAATCCGATCCCGTCAGGGAATCCAAAGGTATTGGCTGATCATGTCGTTGGTCCACTATTTGTGCTGTATGCATTCTGGAAACTGCTGCACATTCGAAGAGGGATATGCATTCTTGAAGCAGCAGCTAAAGCAGGAGCAATTTGCAAACCTGTATCACCTCATGAAAAAAAGTAGGTCCATTGAGGAAGCGTTGAAGTTTGTGGGGTAAGTTTGTGCAAAATTCGATATTTGCTCATTTATAGTTAGAATGTCTTTTGGATAACAATAACGCCACAGGAGAATCATTATGCATGAACTTAGTATAACCGAGCATCTTTTAAAAGACTGTATCCGCGAGGCAGAAGCAAAAAACGCGTCAAAAATCCGCGTCATCCGGCTGTGCATCGGAGCGCTTCGCGGGATCGTGCCCGACTGCATCCAGATCTATCTTGATATGCTGGCGGAAGGGACCATCGCCGAGGGCGCGCGGATCGAATCCGAGACGCTCCCCGTCAAAGTGCGCTGCCTGAATTGCGGTAGAGAGGGTGAGATCACTCCTCACCATCTGGAGTGTCCCCACTGCAAAAGTCTGCGGCTAAAGCTCCTGTCCGGCAAAGAATTCTATATAAAGAGCCTGGACATTGATATAAAAGAAAAGGAAACGGAAAGAACACAGGAGGCAAATATTTATGGAAATAAAAGTACTACATCAGGTCATGGAATGGAATGAAGACGTCAGCGAACAGGTAAAAGAGATCCTTGCCGCTCACCAAATCTGCATGATCAACCTCATGGGAAGCCCCGGCGCCGGAAAGACCAGCCTGATCTCCGCTCTGATCGGCAGATTAAAAAAAGACTTTCGCATCGGAGTCATCGAGGGAGATATCGCGGGGCAGGTGGACGCGGAACGCATCGCCGGACTGGGCATTCCCACCGTCCAGCTCAACACCGACGGCGCCTGCCATATCGAGGCTATGAGCATCCGGCACATTCTCCCGGAATTTCCCCTTGATGACCTGGATGTCATTTTTGTGGAAAACATCGGCAATCTGGTCTGTCCCGCAGAGTTCCTGATCGGTGAATCCCTGCGCATCACCTTGCTGAGCATCCCGGAGGGGGATGATAAAGTGGAGAAATATCCTCTCATGTTCACGGACACCGACTGCCTTGTCCTCAACAAATACGATATGTTGCCTTATTTTGATTTTGATGAAGCAAAGGTGCGCGCCAATTACGAGACAGTCAATCCGGACGCTCCCCTCTTTCGCGTCAGCAGCCGGACCGGGGACGAAATGGACGCTTTGAGCGATTATCTTGCCGGACAGATCCGCCGGGCAAAAGAAGGGAACCCTGCGAAAGAGGAATCTGCCGGCGACGATACCGACGCGACAGGAAAGGAGATGCGGTAGTCATGTGTCTTGCCATGCCAATGAAAATCAATACGATAGACGGCGCTTATGCCCGGTGTGAGGCCGGGGGACTTTCTCAGGATATCCGCGTTGACTTCATCACGGATCCGAGACCCGGCGACTACGTCATGGTCCACGCGGGGTTTGCCATCGAAAAAATGTCAGAAAAGGAAGCGCTTGAAAATATCGCGCTTCTTGAGGAAATCAAAAATGCTTTATGAAAACTGGTTCAAAAATCCGGGGGACGTCGACCTCATCCTGCAAAAGATCAGAGAATACAGCGATAAGACGGGCCCCATCCGCCTGATGGAAGTGTGCGGGACACACACCATGTCCATCGCCCGCAGCGGGATCAAAAGTATTCTGCCGGAAAATGTACAGCTTCTCTCCGGTCCCGGCTGTCCGGTCTGCGTCACCCCCGCCAATATGATCGATATGATCCTCGCTCTGTCAAGGCAGTCGGAGATTCTGATCGCCAGCTACGGAGATCTTCTGCGGGTTCCCGGCTCCGCGCGGGGAGACAGTCTTTTAAAACGGCGCGCGGAAGGAGGAAATGTGGAATCCGTGTATTCCCCTGTGGACGCCCTCCGGCTTGCCGGCGAACATCTGGATAAGGAAGTGGTTTTTCTGGGCGTCGGTTTTGAGACGACCGCTCCCGGAACCGCCGCCTGCATTCTGGAAGCGGCTTCCCGCCGCCTCACAAACTTTTCCGTCCTCTGTCTGTTGAAAAAGACTGAACCGGCGCTGCGCTCTCTGATCGAAGCCCCCGACTTCGCTATCGACGGATTCTTATGTCCGGGACATGTGGCAGCCATCATCGGGGCGGACCGGTTTTCTTTTCTCCCCGACGATTACGGGCTGCCCGGTGTTGTGGCGGGTTTTGAGGCCGCCGACCTGCTCTGCTCCATTCTGGAACTGACCCGGATGCTTGCCGAAAAACGTCCGGCATTGAAAAACGAATACACCCGGCTCGTCCGCCCTGACGGCAATCCGGCCGCTCTCTCCCTCATGGACAAAGTATTCTGCTCTGCCCCGTCCCACTGGAGGGGACTTGGATACATCGAGGGCAGCGGTTACGCCATCCGGGAAGAATACGCCCCATGGGACGCTGTAAAAAAATTCTCCTTAAGCCCTCCGGCAGCGGTAGAGATCCCGGGCTGTCAGTGCGCGCAGGTCATCCGCGGCGTCACCCGGCCCGCAGACTGTCCTCTGTTTCGGAATGTCTGCTCGCCATCCGGTCCGGTCGGTCCCTGCATGGTATCGGGAGAGGGAGCCTGCGCCGCAGCCTATCAATATGAATAAATACATTGCTGCGTATCTTCGCATAAAAGGGATAATAATAGAAGGGATAATATATGAAGAAAGAAAACAACAAGACAGGACATCCTGACGACCGTATCACTCTCGACTATGGGAGCGGCGGACTGAAAACTTCAGAATTGATCGAACGGATTCTTCTCCCCGCTTTTGACAATCCGGCACTCTCCTCCCTGGGAGACGGCGCGCTTTTAACCGGAAACCGGCAGCTTGTCTTTTCCACCGACAGTTTTGTGGTCACTCCCTGGCGTTTTCCCGGCGGCGACATCGGCAAACTCTCCGTCTGCGGCACCGTCAACGACGTCTGCATGGCCGGAGGCGAACCAAAGTATTTAAGCCTCTCCTTCATTTTAGAAGAAGGGTTCCTGTTCTCTGATTTCAGAGATATCGTCGCTTCCATTGCCCGGGAAGCGAAAAAAGCCGGCGTCTCCATCGTCACCGGCGATACCAAAGTAGTGGAAGCCGGCAAATGTGATGGCATCTACATCAACACAGCGGGAATCGGTTTCCAGAGAGTCTCCCTGCCCGGGAAGACAGGCATCCGCCCCGGCGATGCCGTGCTCATAAGCGGGACCATCGGCTGCCATGGCGCCGCCGTCATGATGGCGCGCTCCGGCCTTCTCTCTGACGACAGCCCGCTGGTTTCTGACTGCCGCCTCCTGCACGAGATCAGCAAAGCGGCGCTCACCGCCAAAGACGCCGTCCGCATCCTGCGCGACCCCACCCGGGGCGGCGTCGCCACCACCTTAAATGAATTTACAGAGCAGATGCCTTTCTCCATCGAACTGGACGAAGCCGCTCTTCCTCTGGACGCCCCGGTGGAAGCGGCGTGTCACATGCTGGGACTCGACCCGCTCTACTGTGCCTGCGAAGGGCGGATGCTTGTCGTCTGCGACCCGGCGGCTTCCGGCAAGATCCTTGCCGCCATACGCCAGGTACCCGGAGGTGAACAAGCCGCACGTATCGGCACGGTCACCGAAGATATGCCCGGCAAAGTTCTCTTAAAGACTTCCATCGGCGGCCAGCGCATTTTACCCCGCCTGACCGGAATCCAGCTTCCGAGAATCTGCTGAGACCGTCATGACTTTCCATTTTTCTGTGTGCTGTCCGGCTTATCCGACTTAAAATAGTCTCCCGGCACCACAAAGCCACAGTCATAATTTCCGTTTTTTCTCTTATAATAATAGACCTCTCCTCCGTGCAGCGCCACAATCTGTCTGGTCAGGCGCATGCCCATGATATGCGGCTGACTGACAGCGTCACGGCGGAGACTGTCTTTTTGCATCTGACTCTTATCCTCCTTTTCTGCTTCCAGACAGGAAACAATCTCATCAGGAATCCCCGGACCGCTGTCAGTGAAAAGATAATGGAGATTCCTGCCATCGGAAGACAGCCGGACATTGACCTGACAACCACCCGGATTATGGCGGATGCTGTTTCCAAGCACGTTATGAATGGCACGTTTCATGAGCGGTTCATCCGCTGGAAGGCGGAACTTTTCCGCCGCCTCAGTCACTGTCACTGCAATATCATATTCCGGCTGTAATCCATCGTTATAAATATCTGCAATACATTCCCGGAGAGTCTGCGCCGGGGCGCAGATCGTCAGATGAAGAGGAAAGGTATCATAACTGAGCTTTGAGGTGAGATTCAAATCCTCAATCAGCTGTTTAATAAGTCCACTCTGCCTCTGAATCGTCTCCGCCATCTTCTTTCCCTTTTCACCGAGAGACGGATCGTCCATCAGACGCTCAGAATAACCGACGATCAATGTGAGCGGCGTGCGGATATCATGCGACACGCCGGCGATCCAATCAGCCCTTGCCTGATCCCTCCTAGAGAGCTTTTCTTCCTGTTCCATCAAAATGCGCGACGTCGCATTCAATTTCTCTGCCAGCTCCCGCACGGACCCTTTTTCTTTTAAATGTACCGGCGTTTTCCCGGACAGTCCCTCAATCCCTTCGGAGATTGGCTTCACCGAAGCATAAAACCGCCAGCCAAACATCACCACAAACAAAAGGACCGCAGCCAGATTTACTATGACAAAAAGCTGTACATAACGCGGAAAATCCACGATCTGCTGCACGGAGACCGGCACATTCATTATGGCGATCTCTTCCGGCGACTGCGCGCAGACTAACAGAAGACCGTTCACATTCCAGACGCGAACCGGATAATCATTGAGATACCACCTGGAAAAAGACGCCACATCAAACACGGAATACTGCCTGGAAAAATCTTCCGGCAGCCGCCACTCCCAGACTACGGTTCCCTCTTCATTTAACGCCATAGCCCAGACAAATCCATACTCTTTTAACGCTTTTCTTCCTTTTTTCGTCATTTCATAGCCACGTTCCGTGACGGTGATTTCATTTCCCGCCTGCTCCAACGTCTCCCGAAGCACGATTCCACTGGAGCCGTCTCCCCCGGTTGTGGAATACATCATATAAAACAACACCGTAAAATTGCAAAAAAGGATCAAAACGATGATGAAGAAGGCCGACACCAGATAACGCCGTATGCCACGAAAAAATGTTTTCATCACTCTCTCCCCTTTACCAGCCGATACCCAAGCCCTCTGGCCGTGAGCAGCCATTGCGGATGGGAAGGGTCCTCCTCGATCTTCTCCCTGAGATGCCGGATATGCACCATCAGCGTATTCTCATATCCATAATAAGAATCCTGCCACGCCGCGTTGCACAGCGCGTCAAACGTCACGATCCTTCCCCGGTTTTCATAGAGTTTCTTTAACAAGATCAGCTCTTTTGCCGTCAAAGCCACCTCCTGTCCGCCTGTTCTCACCGTTCCCTCCGCAAAAGAAATCACCCGGCTTCCCAGGCAAAAACTTTCTTCTTTCTTCTCCTCTTCCTGCCTGGCATACGTTCTCCGCAAAATCGCGCCAACCCGGAGCACAAGCTCCTGAGACAAAAACGGCTTTGTGATATAGTCATCGGCGCCAAGTCCCAGCCCGAACAGCCGGTCATTATCCTCATCCTTCGCCGACAGAAAAAGAATCGGGAGATTAGATGACTCTCTGAACTTCCGAAACAGTGTAAAACCGTCCCCGTCCGGCAGCATAATATCAAGAATCGCCATCTCCGGTTTCTCCTTTTCAAAACACTCCGTCGCTTCCTTCACATTTTCCGCGGTCACAATGTCGATATACCCATTCCTTCGCAGGGTATCCTCTATCATCACGAGAAGCTCCCGGTTATCATCCACCAGAAGGATCTTTTTATCATAAATATTCATAAAACGTCTCTTCCTCCCATTTTTCTTTTCCGGTCTGAAACCATCGAAACAGCCGGAATAAAGGCTCTTTGTATTATATCATTTTTGAAGGAAGAAGAAGCTTATGTTTACCTTAAATTTTGGAAGAATCAAAAATTAAGGTAAACTTCATCTTCCTTTCAGCCCCTTCTAAGGTCGCTGTTGTATGATACTCTCCGAAAGGAGTTGAAGGATATGAATCACATGATCACAACAAATGCACTGACGAAGGAATATGACCATAAAAAAGTTGTAAACGCTCTTGATCTTCGTGTACCGGAAGGAAGTGTGTATGGCTTTCTCGGGCCGAACGGAGCGGGAAAATCCACGACACTGAAAATGCTTCTCGGCCTGGTCAAGCCCACCGGAGGTCAGATTCACATTTTGGGAAAAACGCTGTCGCCGGCCAATCGGCTGGATATTCTGCAGCAGACCGGCTCACTCATCGAAGCGCCCGCCTACTACGGTCATCTGAGCGGAAAGGAAAATCTGCAGATTATCTGCAAACTGAAAAATGTACCGGAAAAAGAGATTCTCCGCGTCATGCATCTGGTCCGGATGGAAAAGCAGATGGAGAAAAAGGTGAAAAATTATTCCCTTGGTATGAAACAGCGGCTCGCCATCGCCGCCGCCCTGTTGGGAAATCCCCGGCTGCTCTTGTTGGATGAGCCGACCAACGGGCTGGACCCGGCGGGGATCCAGGAGATTCGGGAGTTGATCTGCGGTCTGCCAGAGCATGGGATCACCGTACTCGTGTCCAGCCATCTTCTGTCGGAGATCGATCAGATGGCAACGGATGTAGGAATCATTGACAAAGGACAGCTCATTTTTCAGGACAGTCTCATGATCTTACACGAACACAGCCGCTCCCGGATTCTTTTCCGGACATCGGATAACGCGGCAGCGTTTCGGCTGTTAAACAGTAGCGGCATGGCTGTCAAGTGGGACAATGACTCCTTCTACATGGATAATGTATCGGATGATAAGATCATGGAAGCCGTCCGGCGCTGCGTTGAAAACCAGATTGGGGTCTTCCGCGTCACCGAACAGCAAAAGAGTCTGGAAGATATCTTCCTCTCCCTTACCGGAAAGCAGGTGAGTTTATGAAAATGTTTACCGCTCTTAGAGCAGAACAAATGAAGCACCGGCACAGATTTTTACTGTTTTTGCCTGTCGCCCTGCTGTTTTTTGAATTGATCTGGGCCATGTGGAGCCTTGACCCGAAAAAGCCGTCGGATCTGACGCAGGGATATATGAGCGCTTTCTATATGCTTCCTATTGTGAACGCGCTGATCTATCCTACTTTTCTGGCAGTACTGACCAACCGGGTCTGTGATATGGAGATAAAAGGAGATACGCTAAAACTCCTCTACACACTGGAAGAAAAGAAGACATTTTATAACTGTAAATATCTGATGGCGCTAAAATATATCGCACTGGCCTCCGTTGGCACCAGCCTGCTTCCGTGGATTGCCGGAAAGTTTTACGGATTTACCGATCCTGTGCAGCCGCACATGTTTGTGCAGCTTTCTCTTGCCACCTTTGTGGTAAGCGCAGCGCTATTAAGCATCCAGCAGCTTTTATCTCTGCTGTCATCCAACCAGATCCTGCCTTTGGTCGTCGGACTGGCCGGGTCGTTTTTATCCCTGTTTTCCATGTTTTTTCCACCGGCAGCCGCCAGACTGATCCTCTGGGGATATTACGGGCTTTTTGGATTTATAGGAATGAACTGGGACCGCGCTACGAGGATCAGCACCTATTATGAAGTCGATTTTAACTGGACAGGACTTCTTTTATTTGCCGCTTTCTCCATCGTACTTTACTTTATCTGCCGGACCATCGTTCTCAGAAAGGAAGTGTGACTATGCTGTTACGTTGTATACAGGCGGAAAACATGAAATTCAAACATTCCGTCATCTATCTGGCGTTTATCGCCATCCCGATCATTCCCGCCATCATGGGAACCTTCAATTATCTTCAGAATCTGGAGCTTTTAAAAAGCGGCTGGTACTCTCTCTGGACGCAGATCACGCTTTTTTACGCCTCCTTTTTCTACGCGCCGCTCATCGGCATTTACTGTTCCTACACCTGGCGGCTGGAGCACACGCACAACAACTGGAACCACTTCATGAGCATGCCGGTCTCCATCTTTGACAGCTATCTGGCAAAACTTGTGTGCATCATGAAAGTGACCGTTTTCACACAGATCTGGGTCAGCATCCTCTTCTTTATCAGCGGCAAACTGGCGGGACTTCCCGGCATCTTTTCTCCGGAGATCATTTTCTGGCTGATCCGCGGAACGCTGGCAGCCATCGCCATCGCCTCCCTGCAGCTTCTCCTATCCATGCTGATACGGAACTTTGCCATCCCGATCGGCATCGCTCTGTTCGGAAGCATCGCGGGCATGTTGATGAACAACGCGGATCTCGGTAATTTCTGGCCTTACTCTCTCATGCTGCTTGGCATGAACTCCAATCAAAACGAAGACGTACTCGCCTCTTTTTCCGCCACGGCATCCTTCTTTGTCTCCGTCGGAGTTTTCTTTGTCCTCTTTCTAGGCATCGCCATCTGGCAGCTTCGTACAAGAGATGTGCGGGCGTGATCCGGTTTTGCCGAAAAAAACTGCCTGCAGATTATTGCAGGCAGTTTTTCTCCTCAGGCATCAATAAACTACGCTAAATGCCAGATATCCCTGTTATATTCTTCAATCGTCCGGTCGGAAGAGAAGAAACCTGCTTTGGCAATGTTCACAAGCGTCTTTTTCGCCCACTCTTTTTCATCGGTATAAGCCTGCAGCGCTCTCTCTTTCGTCTCCTTGTAGGAATCAAAGTCAAGGAGTGTCATAAACCAGTCCTTATTGATCAGTTCATTTTTCAGCCGCTCGAGATTCTCTTTCTGTCCCACTTTCAGCATGGCATCGCCTGTGATAAAGTCAATGGCTGCGTGGATGGCCGGATTGTTTTCGTAGTAATCTCTTGCCACATAGTCTCCTTTTGCGTAGTGTCTGATCACTTCCTCGCTGGAAGCGCCAAAGACGAAAATGTTATCATCGCCCACAGCTTCATGAATCTCCACGTTGGCGCCATCCTCGGTACCGAGGGTCACCGCGCCGTTTAACATGAACTTCATGTTTCCGGTGCCGCTGGCTTCCTTGGACGCCAGCGAGATCTGCTCGGAGATATCGCAGGCAGGGATCAGTTTTTCCGCCTTTGTCACGTTATAGTTTTCTACCATGACCACCCGCAAATAGTTGTTGACCTCCGGATCGTTATTGATGATCTCCTGCAGGCAGAGAATCAGGTGAATGATATCTTTGGCAATGGTGTAGGCAGGAGCCGCTTTTGCGCCAAAGATGGCAGTCACCGGCGCTGCCGGAATCCTGCCGGTCTTGATTTCCAGATATTTATCAATGATGTACAGAGCATTTAACTGCTGGCGTTTGTATTCATGGAGACGTTTCACCTGAATATCAAAGATGGTGTCCGGGCTGATGGACAGGCCCTGGGTGTCTTTCAGATACGCGCAGAGCGCCTCTTTATTTTTATGTTTGATTTCCATCAGTTTCGTGAGCACGGCGTCATCGTCCTTATATGCCAGCAATTTCGAAAGCTCGGAGGCGTCCTTCTTAAATCCGTTTCCGATGAGGCTCTCAATGTAACCGGCCAGCATCGGGTTGCAGTGCAGAAGCCAGCGGCGGAAGGTGATGCCGTTTGTCTTGTTATTAAATTTCTCCGGATAAATCTGATAAAAAGGATGCAGCTCCGTATTTTTCAGGATTTCCGTGTGGAGCGCTGCCACACCGTTGACGCTGAAACCGTAGTGAATGTCGATGTGGGCCATGTGCACGGTGTCGTACCGGTCAATGATGGCGACTCTCTCATCATCAAAACGTCTCCTTACCTTATCGTCCAGCACTTCGATGATCGGGACCAGCTGCGGCACCACTTTTTTCAGATAATGCACCGGCCATTTTTCCAGCGCTTCTGCCAGAATGGTGTGGTTTGTGTAAGCGCAGGTTCTGCTTACCACGTCGATGGCGTCGTCCATGTCCAGTCCTCTGCGGACGAGCAGACGGATCAGCTCCGGGATTACCATGGTCGGGTGGGTATCATTGATCTGGATGACCGCGTAGTCCGGCAGATCATAGAGATTACAGCCCTTTGCCACACATTCATCCAGAATGAGCTGTGCGCCGCTGCTGACCATAAAATACTGCTGGTAGATCCGCAGCAAACGGCCGCTCTCGTCCGCGTCGTCCGGGTACAGAAACAGCGTAAGATTTTTTTCAATATCCTCTTTGTTAAATGCGATGCCCTCTCCCACCAGGCTCTCGTCCACCGAATCGATGTCGAAAAGATGCAGCTTGTTGCTCTGATTATCATAGCCGGTCACCTCGATATCGTACATCCTCGCCCGGACCTTCAGGCCGTTAAAATACACCGGATAGGTGACGTCCGTCTTTTTCAGCCAGGATTTGTCTGTGATCCATGGATTTGGCGTTTCCTTTTGCAGCCGGTTCTCAAACTCCTGTTTAAACAGTCCCAGATGATAATTAAGACCGATACCGTCGCCGGCAAGCCCCAGCGTCGCGATGGAATCAAGGAAGCAGGCTGCCAGCCGTCCAAGACCCCCGTTTCCGAGAGACGGTTCCGGCTCAATCTCCTCAATCTCTGCCAGATTCTTTCCGTTCTCCTCCAGAATCTCTTTGACTTCCTGGTAAATCCCCAGATTGATCATGTTGTTGGAGAGAAGTTTTCCGATTAAAAACTCAGCGGAAATGTAATACAGTTTCTTTTTGGCGTCTGCTCTTTCCCTCCCCTCCGCCATCGTTTGTACCATGGTCAGAAGCGCCCCATAGATTTCCTCATTGGACGCCTGTCTGATCTCTTTCCCGAGAAGTCCGGTCAATGTCTCCTGCAGATTCACTGTTTTGTTCATCGTCATTTCCTCCTTCACCTTCGATATCTATCTTCTGATTTTATGTTATGGTTCTCTGTTGCTTTCTATTACGCATTTTACATGGAATTCGGAGATTGCGGGAAGGTAGGAACTCTTTACCTCGCCCTGCCGTACCGTCTTGTGATGGCCGCAAACTTCTCGCGGACTTCCGGAGAAAATTCTCCCGGCAAAAGCCGCCATTTCCAGTTTCCTCCCGTTGTGGACGGGGTATTCATCCTCGCTGTGTTGTCATATCCGAAGATGTCCTGCATCGGGATGACACAGAGCTTTGCCACGCTGCGCATCGCTCCGCAGATGAGCGGCAGGTACATGTTTTCGTCGGCGACATTGTCCGCACAGAAATAATCCCGGACCATCTGCTTTTCTTCTTCTTTCAGTCCGTGGCAGAACCACCCCGTCGCCGTCTCATTGTCGTGGGTGCCGGTGTATACCACGCAGTTTGGACTGTAATTGTGCGGAAGGTAGTCGGAGGCGCTGCCGGTATCTCTGGAATCAAAGGCAAACTCCAACACCTTCATGCCCGGAAACCCGGTATCCCTCACCAGTTTCCGCACGGAATCCGTCACATAGCCCAAGTCTTCCGCGATAATCTCCTTGCCCGGCAGCTCCTCTTTTGCCCGGAGAAAGAGCGCGAGGCCCGGTCCCTTTTCCCAGTGACCTTTGATCGCCGTCGTCTCCCCGTAAGGAATGGAATAGTATTCGTCAAATCCGCGGAAATGGTCGATTCGCAGTACATCATACATGGAGTAGCAAAACGACAGGCGTTCCATCCACCAGCGAAATCCTGTCTTCTCGTGATAGTTCCAGTCGTAGAGTGGATTTCCCCAAAGCTGTCCTGTGGCGGAGAAGCCGTCCGGCGGGCAGCCGGCCACTGCGGTCGGGTACCCGTTTTCATCAAACTGGAACAGTTCCCGACCCGCCCAGGCGTCCGCGCTGTCCAGCGACACATAGATCGGGATATCGCCGATGATCTTGATCCCCCGGCTGTTGGCGTAAGTCTTAAGCTCCTGCCACTGCCGCTGGAATTCGTATTGTAAGAATTCGTGGAAACAGATGTCCTCCCGGAGCTCTTCTTTTTTTGCGCTGAGAAGACCGGCGTCCCGGAAACGAAGTCCCTCCTCCCACTCTGTCCACGGCTTTTCATCATTTTCTTTCTTGAGCGCCATGTAGAGCGCATAGTCCGGAAGCCAGCGCTCGTTTTCTCTCACGAAACGCCGGAAATCCTCACTCTCCTCGATTTGACTATTGCGAAAAGCCTGTCGAAGAAGCCAAAAACGTTCCGCATACATTTTTTCATAATCGACGAAACGGGGATTCTCCCCGAAGGAAACCGCCGCACAGTCTTCTGCCCGAAGCCATCCACAGGAGACCAGCCGGTCAAGGTCGATGAAATATGGATTCCCCGCAAAGGTAGAGAAAGACTGATACGGGGAATCCCCGTATCCCGTCGGTCCCAGCGGCAGGATCTGCCAGCAGGATTGTCCCGCCTCTCTCAGCTGATCTACAAATTCATACGCCTCCGCGGAAAAGCAGCCGATGCCGTATTTCGACGGAAGACTGCTCACCGGGAGTAAAATCCCGCTCTCTCTCATGCCTGTTCCCTCCTGTTCTCTGTCTCTATCTCTGCCATAACGCCAAAGTGGTCGGAGATGACCGGCTCGCTGCCGCCGGAAAAGATCACCCGGGAAGAGCGCACGGCAAAAGGCTCTCTCGTCCAGATATAATCGATCCGCATCCCCTTACTCCCGCCGTCCCGCCAGCCGTCGATGGCGCCCGGGACAGTGATGCCGTCGTCCTTTTGCTCTGCCAGCTCCCAGGTATCCTGCCACCCAAGGGCTTTCATCATAGCATATCCTTCCCCCGGCACATCCGCCGGACTGTTGAAATCTCCCAGCAAAAATATTGCCGGTTTTCTGACCGGAAGCGCGTCGTCACTGTCCGAAGTCCGATAATCGATCTTACAGGAACACAGTCCCGGTGGAAATACCGGTTTCCTGGCTGACGGTTCACAGAAAATATGTCCCTGCAGCCGTTTTATCTGCTCTCCCGACGGTTCTTCCTCATCTTCCCACCAGCCAAGATGCACGTCGTAAAACCAGCCGGTCTGCCCGTCAAGCAAGACAGAGGCGCCAAGGATCTTCCGGGTCTTCCAGTTATCAAAGGCGTCCTGCCGGGAGACGGTGAAAAAATCCGTTTCCCGGATGGGACGGCGGCTGAAAATCGCCAGCCCCTCGTCATACTTCCCGTACCCCTGTTTGACGCCTCCCCAGGTCCAGTCATAGTTCTCCCCGGCTTCTGAGAGGACGGCGGCAAGGAGCGCCGCCGCATTGTCTTCTTTGAGCGCGATACCGCTGCCACCGGAGTGAAATCCGGGAGGGATCTCCCCCTCCCAGCACGCTACCCCGGAGGTTTGCCCGCACTCCTGCAGAGCCGCGATATCCACCTGCTCCTTCCTCATATACTCTGCCAGGAAATGTATCGTTTTTTCCAGCTCCTCCCGCTTAAAATCGCGGGCATGGCTGTTCATATTTAAGGTCAGCATTTTCATTATGCATACTCCCTCTATCCGTTTTCTTCTTTATCTAAATGTCGGATTCCATCAAGGTTATGGCGCATATTTTCATAAGATATCGTTGATATCCGATTTCAGCACATCGGCTTTTGGCCCGTACACGGCCTGGATGCCGTTATCCTTTTTGATCAGACCCATGGCTCCTTCTGCCTTCCATGCCGGAAGGTCAGCCACCTTATCCACATCTTTGACGGTCACACGGAGTCTCGTCATGCAGGCGTCGACCAGCGTGATATTTTCTCTTCCTCCAAGGAGGGCGATGATGCGTTCCGCCTTCTCACTGCCCTGTCCGGTCGCGGCATTGCCGCCGCCTTCTTCCTCTTCTTCCATGTAGTTTCCGAGGCGTCCCGGCGTCGCATATTTAAACTTGCCGATCATAAAGTAGGCGACAAAGTAGCCGATGACAAAGAACACGACCACGCAGATCAGGAAGTTGATGATGTCGCCGCCAAGTCCGGCCTTGATGGACATCGGGATTCTCGTGATAAACTCCAGATTACCGAAGGAATGTAACCGCAGGTCGATGATACCCGCCATGGCAAAGGCGCATCCCTGTAACACGGCGTAGATCACGTATAATGGCAGTGCCGCGAACATGAACATAAACTCCAACGGCTCCGTAACACCTGTTAAGAAGACAGCAGCCACCGTAGAGAAAAAGATGGATTTGTACTGTTTCTTTCTTGCAGGCTCTACTCTCCGGAACATGGCCAGGGCGATACCGAGAAGCAGTCCGGTCGCGCCGATCATCTGTCCGACTTTGAAGCGGGCAGGAGTCACGGTTGTCAGTAAGTGCTGGTATGCCGCCATATCTCCGGCGTCCTTTAAGTTGATCAGATCCGTTACCCAGGCGAGCCAGAGCGGGTCCTGTCCGAACACCTGCGTTCCGGCATTGGCGCCTGTGAGAATCGTGTAAGTTCCTCCGAAAGAGGTGTAGTTCATTGGAATCGTCAGCATATGATGCAGACCGAACGGCAGCAGCAGACGTTCCAGCGTTCCGTATACAAACGGCGCCAGGATTGGCGAGATATCGGAAGAATTGGCGATCCAGATACCGAAGTTGTTGATTCCCGTCTGTACCACCGGCCAGATCACACTCAGGATCACAGCGGTGACAGCGGAATAGAAAATAACGACCAGCGGCACGAAACGTTTTCCATTAAAGAAGGATAACGCGTCCGGCAGCTTCCGGAAGTTATAATATTTATTGTAGGCGTTGGCTCCCACAAAACCGGAGATGATACCGACAAACACACCCATGTTCAGTGCCGGTTTGCCCAGGATATCTACAAAGTAGTCAGCGACCAGGATTTCCTGACCAAAAAGTGTGTGGGTGACAGCGTTCGGGTCAGCCAGCATATCGCTGCTCACGCCGAGCACCGCTCCGGTGATGACATTGATAAGACAAAAGGCAATCACTGCCGCGAAAGCTCCGCCAGCCCGTTCCTTCGCCCAGGAACCGCCGATGGCCGCCGCAAACAGGATGTGCAGGTTGTTGATGATTCCCCAGCCGATCTCCGCCACCGTCGTACCGAAGGTCGTCACGGCGGATACATCGCCGCCCACGATCACGATCAGATTTCCGATACTGATCATCAGCCCGGCCGCCGGCATCACGGCGATGACGGTCATCAATACCTTTCCAAGCTTCTGCAAAAAGTCAAAATTGATCGGTAACTTTTTCTTTGCTTTCTGTTCTCCCTTATCTTCTCTCTTTTTCGTCTCTTTTGCAACCTCTTTATTTTCTTTTACCGTCTTTGTGCTCTTTGTCTGAGTGGCTCCGGCTGCCGGTTCTGCCGCCTGCGGCGCTTCTTTTGTCCGGATCAGCACTTCTCTTGCCTCCGTCTCCCCGTACTGGAACATCAGCTCATCATACGGGATGCCGCCGCAGACGATCACCGGTGTGATCGTCTCCACATGGTTCTCTTTCAGATAATCCAGATCCACCTCTGCCACCAGATCGCCGGCCTTCACCTTATCTCCCACTTTCACCCTGGAAGTAAAACCTTTTCCTTTGAGATTCACCGTCTCCAGTCCAAAATGCACGATCATCTGGATGCCGTCCTCTGTCTCAAATCCATAGGCATGCAGAGAATCGGTGATCGTTGTGATGGTTCCGTCCACCGGACTGTAAATCTTTCCGTCCTCCGGAATAATGGCAACGCCGTCTCCGAGGACTTTCTCTGCAAAGACCTCATCCGGGACCTGCTCCAGAGGGATGACTTTTCCTTTTACCGGAGCCAAAATCTTTGTGTTCTTCATTTTCTCTCCTTCCCCGACGCATTTCCTGCGTCAATCCTGGCAGATTTGAAAGTTTACTTTCAAACTTTCTCCTCTGCTTGAGTTATCTGTGTTATTGTGTTGCGTATTGTTTGCGCTATATTTGCGCTATGTTTGCATTAAATATACCCCATGATCTTTCATTTTTCAATTATAATTTTCAATATTCTTACAGATTCTGTGTTTTTCACAAAAAAGAACTGTCGATTTTATACATAATACCCAAGACATTTTCCGGTATATTTATTTACGCAAATTTAATGCAATTATTACGCAACTTCATTTATTGACATTTTCTTTTGATTTTTTTATAATCTTTTACAGAAGATAAGGAACAAAAAAGTCTGCATATCACTCTGTTTCATGCGGCGCCATTATGCTCTGAAAAAATCAATCGCACAACACAGGAGGCATTTTTATGAACGTTACCATAAAAGAAGTTGCAAAACTTGCGGGAGTCTCTCCCTCCACCGTATCGAGAACCTGTTCCGATCACCCGTCTATCAGCGCCCAGACAAAAGAGCGGGTGCGCAAAGCCATGCAGGAACTGGGCTATGAGCCGGGCAACAGCAGCGTTTCCATGCCAAACAACAAAACCATCGGCATCGTTCTCCCTGTTTCCGAGGACGATACCTATGAGAATTCATTTTTTCTGGAAACCATGCGGGGGATCAGCCTGTTCTGCAACCAAAAGCAATATTTTACCACGCTGATCACCGGAGCCACCAATGAGGAACTGCTTTCTGCCATCCGCACCATGGTCAAAGAGAATCATCTGGACGGCATCATCCTTCTTTACTCCAACGAACACGACCCGATCCTCGACTATCTCTATGAAAACGGGATTCTCTTTGTTCAGATTGGAAAGGCGTCCCAGTATCCCGGGGAAACGATCTGCATCGACAACGACAATATCCTCGCCGCCAGAGAGGCCGTCAACTATCTGTATGCGCTGGGCCACCGGAAGATCGGCTATGTAGGTACCGATCTGAAGCGCATTTTCTCCGCTGACCGAAAGGCCGGCTACATGCTCGCCCTCGCCGAAAACAACGTTCCTTTCGAGGAAAATTATTATCTGGAAATGCCGCAGGTCCCGCGGGAACAAACGGACGATCTGCGCCGTTTTCTTTCCGGCAAAGACAGACCGACCGCCGTACTTGTCAGCGATGATATCCTCGCCATGGCGCTGGAAAAGACCGCTCTGGAACTTCATCTGCGGATTCCGGAGGATTTATCGATCATATCCTTCAATAATTCCCTGTTTTCCAAGCTCTCTTCCCCGCAGCTGACGTCCATTGATATCAACTCCCGGCAGCTTGGCATCGAGGCCGCCTCCCAGATGATCAATCATATCGAAAATCCGGGACTGCTGGCCACCAAGATTATCGTACCGCATTTTATGATCGAGCGGCAAAGCTGCGCGGCGCCGAAGATCACCGAGTGATCGTTACTTTCCATATGATGGCCAGTAATGAGTGATCACAGCTTCAGAGAAAATCGGAGAGAATACATGGACAGCCGGCGGCAATTGCTATATACTGTAAACATAGAAATGTACGGAATCGGTACGATCAGAAAGGCAGGCGCAAAAACTATGCGCAGGTGGTCGTACCGACATACAAAGCATTTTGATGAAATATTTACATAAAAGACAGGATAAAGAGAGCTATATGAATATATACATTGACGAGTCCGGCTCCATCGACAGGCACGCCGCACCGAATCACCATTTCATCATCGCCATGATTCATGTGCTGGATATTGACAGACTGTCCAAGTCATTCAAACGATTTGTGTCCGCCAATTATGCCCGCCTTCTGGAACTGGATGAAGATAAGACAGAACCGCATACGGGAAAGGTTTTAAAGACCGGCGGCAAGATGTTCCGAAACGGCAAGTTCCGGGAGCTGAAAGGGGTGCAGTTTGACCGGGATATGAAGCTTCGGTTTGTGGACTATTTTACCCGCAGCAAATATTTTGAAATCTACTATATACGGGTGGCCAACCATGAGCTTAAGTCCCATTTATTTGAAAACAGCGCCCGCATTTTTAACTATTCTGTCCGGCTGGCGCTGGAACATTTTATCCGGACGGGGCTGCTGCCGGACGAAGACTGCCATCTGCAGCTCGACGAGCGCAATGAGAAGAAAGAAGCAAGACATTTCCTGGAGAATTATCTGAATACGGAGCTGGTCGTGGGCGGCACCGCCCGCGGACATTTCAGCGTGACTTACTTTGACTCCGCGGACAACCGGCTCATCCAGGTGGCGGATATCTTTGCCAACCTGCTCTACTCTCAGGAGCAGACCGGGCAGTACGCAAAAGAACTCGGGATGCTGCGAAAAGCCGGCATCTTAAAATATATTTTTGATTTTCCGCTCACTGTGCCGCGGCTGTAAATATACAAAAAACCGCAAAGTATGGCTGAAAAATATTTTTTTAAAGTTTTCAAAAATGCGTTGACATTCCCACTTTACAGTGCTATTATGATTATAACAACAGTAAGTCCTGTTCCAGCGCCGTCATCTAGGTAAATGTCATGTGTTGGCATCGCTCCCAGGCAATTGATGAAAGAGTATGACCAGTCGCTGACTGGTCTATTTTTTTACAGAGGAGAACGTCATGAAACTGAAGATCAAATATTTTATGCTGCTGACCGTAAGCACCATCGTGATGGCTGCAGGTATTTATTTTTTCAAGTTTCCGAACAATTTCACTTTCGGCGGTATCACCGGTCTGGCCGTTCTGGTCGCCAAAACCGGTCTGATCTCCGCCAGTGACTTTTCTTTCCTTGCCAATATCCTGCTCTTAATTCTGGGACTCGTTGTGCTGGGGAAAGGATTTGCCGCCAAGACGGCATACTGTACCATTCTTTTATCCGTCGCCCTATCCGCATTGGAGCGGATTTATCCCCTGTCAGCGCCGCTCACCGATGAGCCGATGCTGGAGCTGGTGTTTGCCATCGCTCTGCCGTCCGTTGGTTCCGCCATCCTTTTTAACGTGGGCGCTTCCAGCGGCGGGACGGATGTCATCGCCATGATCGTAAAGAAATACACGAGCTTCGATATCGGCAGCGCGTTGATGGCGTCAGACTTTTTGATCACCCTCGCCGGATGCTTCATCTTCGATATCAAGACCGGGTTATATTCTTTCGTGGGACTTGCCGTCCGCTCCTTTATGATCGACGGTTTTATCGAGAGTCTGAACCTGTCCAAGTATTTTAATATCGTCTGCTCCGACCCGGAGCCGATCTGCGATTTCATCGAACAGACCCTGCATCGCGGCGCGACCATCGTAAACGCCAAAGGCGCTTTTACGGGACAGGATAAATTCATCATCATGACCGCGCTGAACCGCGTGGAAGCGGTCAAGCTCAGAAACTACATAAAAAGAAATGCCCCGGATGCATTTCTTCTCATATCCAACACAAGCGAGATCATCGGAAAAGGGTTCCACTCCGTATAGAGCAGAACCCTTCTTTGCTGCCGTGTGGTTTCCGTAAGTTTTCCAGTCATGTCATTTTCGTTCGCATCAGAATTTATATCCTCACCCGGCAAAATATCCGGCCAAATAATCTGCCGTTTCCTGCGGCAATTCCATATCGAGGGAGAGATCGGGCACAAAGTCTGCCTTAGAGTCTATTTTTATGGTCACATAAGGGATTCCCTCATAGACCGTCAGCGCAGCTTGCTCTACATACCGGCGATCTTCTGGCTTTTGCCCCAGTTTTAATGTCTCCTGCGAATAAAAGACAAAGGTTCCCGCCGGAACTGCATTTTCCGGCAGGCTGCCCGGTTTCCACTCTGACACCTGCTCCGTGATTTTGTCGGTAAATTCCCACACTTCGTTTTCGTCCGTGATCTCCGTTTCCTTTTTAGCGTCTTGTGACGCCGCATCTTCTGCTTCCCCCGGAATCACCACAATTTTCTGGGTTTTAGAAATATCTCCCAGATATTCGGAGATATTTTCTTCGCCGCTCTGACTTTCTGTTGCCTGTTCCGGATGCATTTCCTGTCTGGCGCATCCGCTTGCGATACTGCCGGTCACCAGCATACTGATGGTCAATAAAAATACGATCTTCTTTTTCATCTTCTCTTTCCTTTCCGATTGTGAAAATTTTCATTGAAAAGAAGAAGCTGGTACGCCCGCCGCCATCCGCTCATGCAGGCACAGAAATATACGCCCGCACCGGCCAGGATCATGCCGGCTCCCATGACAATCGTATCAAAAGGCTCCTGCTCTGCCGGGATAAGCAAAGGACAGATCAAAAGTCCTGCCGCGATCAGGATAATGCCGATCAGATTCCAGAAAGTATTTCTTCCCTTTCTCTCCTCGTACTCTTTTCTGATCTTCTCCCGGGTCTCAGACTCCAAGCGAAGCGGCACATTCCACAATCTCTGGTAGGGATCATCCATAAACCGGACCGAAAAGACGAGCACCATTCCGGCAATGAAGCAGAGAAGAAATAGTATCACGCCAAGATCAGCATCAAGAAATGAAAACGCCAGACTGCCCAACATCACCCCGGCGGCGACCGCCGTCCTCTCTGTCTTCTTCTTTTGCAGAGTAAGAAAGTCCTCGGCGGATGCCAGGCTGACCGTCAGACAGATCTTTCCGGATTCCCGACACTCGGTCTGAGACGACTCGTTTTCTTGTCGATTCACCGTCGGAGGCTTCTCTTCCACTTGTCCGTTCACCATCGAAGACTCCCCTTCCACTTGCCGGTTCACCATCGAGAGCTCCTCTTCTCTTTCTTCTGTCACCTCTGTCGACCCGGCATTTTTTCCCAGTTCTCTTGTCTCCTGCAGAAGTTCATCCAGCGTAACGCCGAAAAGCGTTCCCATCCGTATCAATTTTTCTGTCTCCGGATAGCTCTCATTTCTCTCCCACTTGCTCACCGCCTGCCGGGAGACATGCAGCTGTCCTGCCAGTTCCTCCTGGGAAAGTCCCGCCTCCTTCCGAAGTCTCTGTAATTTTTCACCAAATGTCATGGCTTCTCCTTTCCCTTATACCTTACCGTTTTTCATCATGTTTGACCACCACTTTGCGGTTGCAGCCGCGCTACCTGGGGTTGCAACCGCAGGTAGCGCGGCAAATCCGTCTCTGTTTCCCTGAAAAAGACTTAGAAGCCTTGTATTGCCTGCCGCTTAATGCTGTACATTGTCTGCTTTCAGCCGGGAAGAACCATCGAAGTACTGCTCGTGAAGCGCGATCAGTTCATGGTCAAAATTCGTCCGCACCTGACATGTCCGGTCAAAGACCATAACATTCTCTTTGCCCGGTGCGCACGCCGTCCACTGCGGCACCTTCGTCTCTCCCGGAGAGGGAACGCCAAGTTCCGGCTTTCCGGTACGGGCAAACTGCGCCCAGGCAAAGCTCATCTGTTTTTCCAATATCTTTGTTTCCTCCGAATCGTTGCAGACCGGAACTTTTTCTATGTTGTGGAAGACAAACGGAATCTCGCAGCAATGCCATGCTGTCTTGCCCCCGTCCAGAGCAAAATTGTATGTAAACAGGAAAGAATACGTATCGCTCTTGTCAGACTTACACCGCTCTTTGATCAGATCGATCTCCGTGGAACGGATGAAGTTATCCAGAGACAACAGGTCAAGGATATGCTTGTCCGGGTACGTTTCTTTAAAGAGCTCTGACAAGGCTTCTGCCCCGTCGCCAAGCTGCGCCTCCAGCATCTGGCGGATCGCCTCTTCGGAATAATCTTCTTTGCCGTTAATACCGTGATCAAAGTCAAACTCGCCAAAGACGCTGCCGACGAGCAAAGGGATCTCTTTTGCTCTCTCACAGAATCCATGTTCCAGCGGATTGCCGAGATAGTATGCATTTTCTATCGGACAGCGGGTGACCTCGTAGCCTTCCGAGGTAAGCTCCTCCTCAATCTTCTGATATTCTTCCACCAGACGGCGATACGGCATCGTCTCCAGTGTCTCTTTGTCCGCAATGCCCCTTTCCCGGAGCTTTTCGACAAAGGCGTGATTGACCTTTTTATCCTGATTGAACATGTTTGCGATCACACCGCTTTGCACGATGCCTTTCTGGAAGAGCGTGTTTGCTTCCGGCGTCTGCATGAGCGTCAGAACTTTCATGCCGCCACCGGACTGTCCGAACAGGGTGACATTATCCGGGTCGCCGCCAAAAACGGCGATGTTGTCGTGAATCCAGCGAAGCGCCGCCGTCAGATCGGCGTTGCCGAGGTTGCCGGTATTCCAGTAGTCTTCATCGACTTCGGACAAATCCCAGTAGCCAAGAATGTTCAGACGGTGATTGACGGAAACCACGACCACATCCTCTGCCATGCTCAGATTCTTTCCCTCATAGGCCACCTGCTCGATGGAGGAACCGTCATCGAACGCTCCCCCGTGCAGCCAGACCATCACCGGTTTTTTTGCGTCTTTTTCCATGGACGGCGACCAGATATTCAGATATTGACAGTCCTCGCTGGACGGCCAGTACCGGTGCGGCACCATGATCTCATTGTTCGGCACCGGCTTTTTCATGATCTGTGCCACATAACCGTAGGAAAGCGCGTCCTTCACTCCCTCCCAGGATTCCGGCTCCTGTGGCATATGAAATCGCTTTGCGTCGGCATACTTGATGCCCTGAAATATAAAACAGCCGTCCAGATAAAACCCTCTCACTTTTCCGTATTTTGTATCAGCCACCGGATAATCTTCTCTGCAGATAAACATATCCCTTTCCCCTTTCTGCTTCCTGTATAAACCATAGAAACGCAGAAGATCTGCCGGCCTCGCCAGGCATCCTCCGGCAGATCTTCCGTATACGGATTCTATTATACGTATCATTTTTTTCTATGTCAATTTTGATTTTAAACCGCATTATCCTCGTTCTTCTGCTTTGCCTCCATGAGCTCATTTCTGCGCTTCTCCAGCATCGCATCCAGCTCGGCGAGTACTTCCTCTGTCGGCTCCTCCATGTACCATCCGGGATATAATTCACACCCCAGAGTCAGCCAGTTCGCAGCGCCGGAGCAGAGGGCGCCTCCCAGCAGAAAGACTATGGCAAAAATCTGTATCACAATCACTTTCATTCGGAAAAAGGATACGATCTGAGGAGCAAACAAAAACAATAATAAAAACAGAAAATACGATAAAAAAGACAACGTAATATAGAAATCGGGATTCTTCCACCATCCCGGTTTTATTTTTTTCTTAAAAAATGCGTACATCAGCACACCTCCTGAAATATGATTATCATTGGCAGGGATTGTAGTAAAGAAAAGGAATCATGTAATATTTTATAAAATATCACATACCGGCAAAATACTTAATAAGTTTTATTAGTATTTTATATCTTTTTTTCTATTATGGCAATAACTTCTTGCAAAAGTTTTGCTTTTTTGCACTTTTATTTTTCATTTTCCCCTCTTTTTCCCTCTTCCAGCCAGCCAAACATATCTTTTGTATATTGCATCCATTCTTCCGGCGGTACATTCTGTTCCATAACGGTATAGATTTTCTCTGTTCTCTCCGGTGTGAGCAATCGATTTTCCGCAAACACGAAGCACAGAAACAGAAGACAGCACAGCAAAAGCCGCACACGAAAAAAAGCTCCGTAAGGCAGATATTCTCTTTCCTCCATCGCCGCTTTCTCCTTTTATCCTTTTCACTTATATCTATGAAATACGGCAAAAAAATATGAGACTGCCGAAACAGCAGTCTCATCACCCTTATGTAAACCAATTCTTTATATAACAGCAAATGTCTCACACTAATTTTTAAAACTGTGGATCGGCGCCGGGATTCTTCCGCCGCGGCTGATAAACGCCTCACAGCTGAACGGATTGACCGGCATGATCGGCGCATAACCGAGAAGACCGCCGAACTCCACCGTGTCTCCCACCTTCTTGCCGATCACCGGAATAATACGGACCGCTGTTGTTTTCTGATTCACCATACCGAGAGCCATCTCATCGGCGATGATGCCGGAAATAGTAGAAGCGCTGGTGTCTCCCGGGATTGCGATCATATCAAGACCCACGGAGCAGACACAGGTCATGGCCTCCAGTTTTTCCAGAGTAAGCGCACCGGCCTCCACCGCATCGATCATTCTCTGGTCTTCACTGACCGGGATAAATGCGCCGCTCAAACCTCCCACATAGGAAGATGCCATGACGCCTCCCTTTTTTACCTGATCGTTGAGAAGTGCCAGCGCCGCTGTCGTTCCCGGCGCTCCCGCATACTCCAGACCGATCTCCTCCAGAATCTCACCGACACTGTCCCCGATGGCCGGCGTCGGAGCCAGCGAAAGGTCGATAATGCCAAACGGTACGTTGAGACGGCGGGATGCCTCCTTGGCTACCAGCTGTCCTACACGGGTTACCTTGAAAGCGGTCTTTTTGATCGTCTCGCAGAGCACCTCGAAGTTCTCTCCGCGCACCTGCTCGATCGCCCGTTTTACCACACCCGGACCGCTGACGCCGACATTGATGATGCAGTCTGCCTCGGTCACACCGTGAAAAGCTCCTGCCATAAACGGATTATCATCCGGCGCGTTGGTAAATACGACAAACTTCGCGTTGCCGATGCCATCCTGGTTCTTTGTGCGCTCTGCCGTCTCCAGGATGATCTCTCCCAGCCGTTTTACCGCATCCATATTGATGCCGGTCTTCGTGGAACCCACATTGACAGAACTGCACACCCGCTCTGTCACCGCCAGCGCCTCCGGTATGGAGGAAAGCAGATACTCGTCCGCCTGCGTCATGCCCTTATTGACCAGAGCGGAATATCCTCCGATAAAGTTCACGCCCACCTCGCGGGCGCAGCGGTCCAACTCCCTGGCAATGCGGACAAAATCCTCCGGTCCTCTGCAGCATCGTCCGCCAACCAGAGCGATCGGCGTCACAGAGATCCGTTTGTTGACGACCGGGATCCCGAACTCTCTCTCGATCTCATTTCCTACCTGCACCAGGTTTTCTGCCTTGGAGATGATCTTTCTGTGGATATTATCACAGACCTGCTCCACATCATCGCCCACGCAGTCCAGCAGGCTGATACCCATGGTGATCGTGCGGACATCCAGATTCATCTCGTGAATCATCTTATTGGTTTCGATAACCTCATTTATATTCAGCATAATATCCTCCCTTTGACCTCCGGTCACAGCCGCCTGCGGCAGACGTTCTTCTGCCTGCCGTCCGCACAGCCATTCCGGCCCAATCTGTATCAGATGCGGTGCATCATCTCAAAGATCTCTGCGTGCTGTGCCTGAATCCGCACGCCGATCTCTTCCCCGATCTGTTCCAGTTCCATGGCCATATCCGGAAATGTCTTGTGAATCTCATCGGACTCCACTATCATCATCATGTTAAAATATCCTCCGGTGATCGTCTGATTGATATCCAGGATATTGATCTTATTATTTGCCAGATACGTACATACCTTTGCGATGATTCCCACGGAATCTTTGCCCAGTACAGTGATAATCGTCTTTTTCATCATATTTCCTTTCCTGACACATTTCCTGCGTCCATAATGGTAGATTGAAAGTTCACCTTCAAACTCTTTTCTCCATGTTACAATACAAAAGTAGGGGCATATCTGTCCGCCACCCGCATCGTAAAGTTTGCTTTATCCATATCTATATTATGGGCCAGCAGTTCCACCCGAACGGTCTCATATGCCAGTTCCCCATAATTATTTTCCTTGCTCAGATGTCCGAGAAAGACATTGCGGCAGTTCTTCCCGATGACGCGGGAGAGAAACTGTCCGGCTCTCTCATTAGATAAATGTCCGGTATTCCCCATGATCCTCCGCTTTAGCGGATACGGATACGGTCCTACCATGAGCATATTCAGATCGTGATTGGCCTCCACGAGCAAAGATTCGCAGCCCTGCATTTTTTCCACGAGATAATCATCGTAGGTGCCAAAGTCTGTGGCAATCCCCACCTTGGAATCCTCGTCCTCAAAAGTATAACAGACCGGATCTGCCGCATCATGCCAGGTACTCGAAGCCTCCACCCGGATGCCGTCCACCTCGATTGGATGATCCGGAGACACCGATGTGAACAGCTCCTGATCCAGACTGCCAAGCGCCTTTGTCGAAAGAATCCTGTCGATCGTCTTTCCCGTCGCGTAGACCGGAACCGGATATTTCCGCAAAAAGACACCAAGACCGCTGATGTGATCCATATGTTCATGGGTGATAAATATCCCGTCAATCTCTTCCGGCTGTATCTCCATGTCCGCCAATCCCTCCACGATCCTTTTCCGGCTGATGCCCGCATCCACCAGAAAATGGGAGTTCTGATTACCTATGTATATGCAATTGCCGCTGCTTCCGCTGGCAATACTCGCTAATTCCATGTTCACTCATCCTCTTATATCATCTGTCACATTTTTCCTCTGCCATGCCCGTCATCCGAAAAGGAAGCCGGTTTGCTATCCTTTTCTCTAAAAAGGCACCTTTCACAGAGACGTTCATTATACAACAAAACGTATCCTTCGTAAACCTGCATTTCCAAAAAAATTCAGCAGAATATGCTATCATTTATCGTGCAGACGGCTGCAGCAGCTCTGTGAGCTGCTGTTCCAGGCTGTCCACATCCCCGTTATTATCAATGACCTGGCTGCAATGGCTGCGGAAGATCTCCTCTCCCAGCTGCTGCTTCATGATGGAACGGCTCTTTTCCTCGCTGTATCCCCGGCCTTCCATGAGACGCCGGATACGGGTCTCCTCATTCACATACACATACCACAGTTCATCCAGCAGTTCCTCATATCCTTCCTCGATCAGAAGAGCCGCCTCCACGGCGATGAGGGGAACTCTGCCCTCCTCCCGGAAACAGGCGATCCGTCTTAAAATCTCCTCCTTCACATTCGGATGGGTGATGGCGTTGAGCTTCTGCAGTTGGTCCGGATGGCCGAATACGATCCGGGACAGAGCCGGCCGGTCGATCCGCCCCTCCGCATCCAGAATCTCTTCGCCAAACTCCTTCACGATCTGCTGATAACTTTCAGCGCCCGGCTCCATCAGATCATGGGCAACCAGATCCGCCAGGATGACTGCCGCGCCAAACTTCTTCTCCAGCAGTTCCATCACGACACTTTTTCCGGAACCCACGCCTCCGGTGATGCCGATGGCCGGAATCCTTTTTTCCGTCTCTCCCTTATTTTGCCTCATACCAGTTCTTTCCTTCCTCAATATCTACAAGAAGCGGCACGCGCAGATCCGCAGCTCCCATCATTTCTTCTTTTAAGATCCGGCAGACCTCTTCCTTTTCTTCCTCCTTTGTCTCAATGAGCAGCTCATCATGAATCTGCAAAATGAGACGGGAGGACAGGTTTTCTTCCCGCAGACGACGGCTCACCCGGATCATTGCCAGCTTAATGATATCTGCCGCAGTTCCCTGAATGGAGGAATTCATCGCCGCCCGCTCTCCGAAGCTTCTCTGCATAAAGTTGCTGGAGGACAGCTCCGGGATTGGCCGGATCCGCCCGTAGAGAGTTTTGACATAACCATGCTCCTTCGCAAAGGCCACATTGCCGTCCAGGTATGCCTTGATACCCGGATACGTTTTAAAATAGCGCTCAATATATTCATTGGCTTCCTGCCTTGTGATATTTAAGTCCTGACTGAGCCCGAAAGCACTGATGCCATAGACGATGCCGAAATTTACCGCCTTCGCATTTCGCCTGAGAAGCGGTGTTACTTCCTCCACCGGCACGCCAAATACCTGCGAGGCTGTGGCCGTGTGGATATCCGCATTATGCCGGTAGGCATCGATAAGATTTTTGTCGTCCGCCATATGTGCAAGGACCCGAAGCTCGATCTGGGAATAATCCGCGCTGACAAATAAATATCCCGGTTCCGGCACAAACACCTTGCGGATTGCTCGTCCCAGCGGCATCCGGATCGGAATGTTCTGCAGATTCGGGTCGGAGCTCGAGAGTCTTCCCGTCGCCGTCACCTTCTGATGGAAAATGCTGTGAATCTTTCCGTCCTCCCCGATGAAGGCCGCCAATCCGTCCGCATATGTGGACTTCAGCTTGGTGAGCTGCCGGTATTCCAGGATATCCGATACGATCGGATACTCCGGGGCCAGCTTTTCCAGGATATCCGCGCTGGTAGAATAACCGGTCTTTGTCTTTTTGGCATATGGCATCTTAAGATCCTCAAATAAAACCACGCCGAGCTGTTTCGGCGAGTTGATATTGAACTCTTTGCCCGCCTGAAAATGAATCGCGGATTCCAGATAGGAGATCCGTCCGATAAGCTGCTCCCCGTACTCCCGAAGCGCCTCTTTTTCCACAGAGATCCCGTACTTTTCCATGTCAAATAAGGTAGCTGTCGTCGGTCGCTCAATATGAAGGTAAAGGTCTTTCATCCCCTTCTCCCGCACAGCGGCTCTCAAGACCGGAACAGCCTTCCATGGAACATAGGAGAGCAGACCGGCCATGCTGACTGTTTTTTCGTCTTCCGCAGAAAATACATCCGCCAGATCCTTTTTGCCACAGACTTCTTTCCTTGACGGGGTGACCATATCCAGATAATCTCTCGCAATGTCGTCGTAATCATAGGCCGACTGCAGAGGATTGAGAAGATAGGCAAGGATTCCCGCGTCTTCAATCTGTTCCTCATACGCCCGCAGCCGTTCATCAAAGTGCAGCAGCGCTTTATAATCGAGAACAGCGACCGTCACACCTTTTTCCAGGAGTCCCAAAACCGAATCCTTCAGCTGTGCCTCCGTGCACAGACCGCCGGTGAAAAGAAGAGCCGTCTTACCTTTCCAGCTTACCGAGATCCCCCGGCAGGCTCCGGAGGCGCCGAGAACACCGATGCCGGCCATCCGGTTTTCTCCGCTCTCCCCTTCTGTCTCCGAAAGGACCGCCGCAAATACCGCGTCCACCTCCGCCAGATCTTTCGTCACAGTGATCTGCAGGTCATTTTTCTCTTTCTGCCCGTCTTCAAAATATTTAAACAGGCTCTTCAGCTCCAGCTTCTTAAACAGATGATAGGCATCCTTTGTGAAAATGTCTTCCACCACCGCGTCCCGAAACTTATACTCCAACGCACAGTCCGTCTTGATCGTCGCCAGCTCTTTGCTTAAAAGCGCCTGCTCGTAATACTCTCTGAGATTGTTCTTTGCTTTCGCCGGCTTTACCTCCTCGATATGCGCATAGGTATTTTCAATGGAATGGTAACTCCGGATCAGCTTAGCCGCAGTCTTCTCCCCGATGCCCGGCACTCCCGGGATATTATCGGAGGCATCGCCCATCAGCCCTTTCATATCGATAAATTCCGTTGGAGTCACTCCGTAGAGATTCTTCACGTCAGAGGCATAATAATCTTCCGTCACGGTACTCCCTGCTTTTGTTTTTGGGATCTTGATCTTCGTATGCTCTGTGGCGAGCTGCAGAAGATCCCGGTCACCGGAAACGATGACTACCTCGAAGTCTTCCCGTTCGGCCTCCCGGCCGATCGTGCCGAGGATATCATCCGCCTCGATCCCCGCCTGTGTGACAACCGGGATCCCCATGGACGCCAGCACCTCTTTCATGAGAGGCACCTGCTCGCGCAGCTCCGCCGGCATCGGTTTTCTCGTACCTTTATACTCTTTGAACCGCTGATGCCGGAACGTCGGTTCCTTTCTGTCAAATGCCGCCAGAAGATGCGTCGGTCGCTCTTCCTCCATGTAGCGGAGCATGATATTTAAAAAACCAAGCACTGCGTTGGTATGCTTTCCTTCCGCGTTGGTCAGCACCGGCAGGCCGTAATAGGCGCGGTTTAACAGGCTGTGACCATCCAGAAGCATGATTTTATTTTCCGCCATGATGCCGTGTCCTTTCTACCTCATATTTTTTTACATGATAAATGCGATTCCTTTTCCGAGAAGCCACAAAAACAGAGACAGAAGAAAGGCGATCACCATGACACGCACCGAGTGATTCCTCTCTTCCTCCTTCCTGGCTTCCTCATATCGTCTGTCAATGTCCTCTTTCAGCTTTTTTCTGAAATCCACAGACAAGATCTCACCTTCATCCAGCTGCTGCAGACCGATCATAACGATATAGTTGATCTCCAGTTCATCCTGGCAGTCGGGACAGGTGCGGATATGCTCAATAAACGCCTTTGTCTGCTCATGATTCAGGTGATGATTGATATAATTCATGATATTGGACTGTACTTCCTGACAATTCATGTTCATTTCCGCCATCCTCCCTGTGCCGGATCACGCGTCCTTCAAAAATGCCGCATATCCCTTTTTCGCCTCGTAAAGATCCGCCTTACTGATGATCTCACACGGCGCATGCATGCTTAAGACCGCCACGCCGCTGTCCACGACTTCCATACCGTACAGAGCGGCAATATACGCGATGGTTCCGCCTCCGCCGAAATCCACCTTTCCAAGCTCCGCAGTCTGGAATGCCACCTGATTATCATCAAAGATCCGGCGAAGCTGTGCCAGGTACTCCGCGTTTGCGTCATTGGAGCCGGACTTGCCCCGGGCTCCCGTATATTTATTTAACACCAGACCTTTTCCAAAAAACGCACAGTTCTTTTTCTCAAAGGCCTCGCTGTAAGCCGGGTCAAAAGCGGCGCTCACATCCGAGGAGAGCATTTTGGAGCGCGCGAGTGTCCGGCGTACTGCCAGATTGGAATCCGTTCCCGTCAGTGCCAGCAGCTCTGCCACTGCATTTTCAAAAAACATGGACTGCATTCCGGTAGCGCCCACGCTGCCGATCTCCTCCTTGTCCACAAGGATACAGCAGGCTGTCCGCTCCGGAGCCTCTGTCTCCATCATCGCCACGAAGGAAGGAAATGCGCAGACACGGTCGTCATGACCGTAACCGGCGATCATGCTCCTATCGAGACCGCAGTCTCTGGCCGGTCCTGCCGGAACAACCTCAAGCTCCGCAGAGAGGAAATCGTCTTCTTCCATGTCATACTTTTCTTTTAAGAGGCGCAGCACATTTGCCTTGACCGCATCTTTCTCCTCTCCCTCCAGCGGACAGCTGCCCACCAGAATATCCAGATTCTCTCCGGTCACGACCTCGCTTCCCTTTTTGGCAAGCTGTTTGCCGGCCAGATGCACCAGAAGATCTGTCACATACACAACCGGATCCGCTGCATCTTCGCCGACATTTACCGTGACAACGGAACCATCCTTCTTTGCCACCACACCGTGGATCGCCAGAGGGATCGTCACCCACTGATACTTCTTTATCCCGCCATAATAGTGGGTATCCAGGAAAGCCAGTTCCGAATCCTCGTAAAGAGGCACCTGTTTCAGATCCAGCCGTGGAGAATCAATATGAGCACAGAGGATATTCATCCCGTCTGTCAGCGGCTGCTTTCCTATCTGAAATAAGGCGATGGTCTTTCCCATACCGACAGCATATACCTTGTCGCCGCTTTTCACCGCTGCGCCCTCTGCGATCAGGCTGCTTAAATTCCTGTATCCTGCTTTTTCCGCTTCTGCCTGAAAAAATGCCGTGCATTCCCGTTCAGTCTTGCACCGGCTCAAAAATGTTTTGTATTCTTCGGAGAGCGTGTGAAGCTCTTCTCTGCTCTTTTCATCATATGTCAGCCAGACATTTTCTTTCATCTGTGTATCCTCCTGTCTGATTATTTTTCGTCTGTTCCTCATCATACCACAACTGAAGTCTCCCGTCAAAACGAGAAAAGAAAACAGATAATCCGCTAAACAGATGATCCGCTAAAACGTTTCGAGAACAGCCCGGACAAAAGCAGGGTTTCGTCCGGGCTGGCAGTCAATTTGTTATTTATTTTTCCTTTATTTCTTCTTCCACATCGAAAGAAACCGGTTTGAGGTCATCCTCATAGAGTGTGGACAGATCCATCTCCGGCAGTTCCGGATGTGTGACATTCTTCATTTTCTCCTCATCCAGGATGAAGGACACCAGCAGGGCGTCCTGATTTACCTCATCGCCCTCGGACACATAGATCTTATCCACAAGACCGGAAACGCGGGACGTCACCGTCGTCTCCATCTTCATGGCCTCGATGGTCATCAGCGGCATATTCTTCTTCACGACATCGCCTTCCCGAATCCGGATGTCACAGACAGTTCCAGGCATGGAAGCGCCCAGATGTCCCGGATTCTTCGGATCCATCTTCAGACGACGGTCCGCCTTGACCTCAAAATGTTTGTCAAGGACGCGGATTTCCCGATAGAAACCGTTGACCTCAAACTGCAGCGTCCGGTACCCTTTCTCATCCGGCTCGGACATCTGCACAAACTTGATGAGGATATCATTTCCCTCCTCGATCTGGATGACCGTCTCCTCTCCGGGACGCAGTCCGTAGAAATAGACATGGCTTTCCAGTTTGGACACATCGTTGTAGGCCTGGAAATGCTCACAGTAATCCTCATATACCCGCGGGTACAGGGCATAACTTAACACCTTCTGCTCCATAACCTCCGGTTTTTCCATCGTATCCATATAGTAATTTTCCCGCAGAAATTCCGCGATCTTGTCAAAATCCACATCCGGCAGCAATGCTCCCGGCCGCCCCTCGATCGGCTTTCTTCCTTTCAGAACGATCTTCCGGAATTCTTCCGGAAAGCCGCCTTCCGGCTGTCCGAGCATCCCCTGGAAGTATTCGACCACGGAGTCCGGATAGGAGAGCTCTCTTCCTTCCGTAAAAATATTTTCCTTCGTCAGATTATTCCGCTGCATGAAAATAGCCAGGTCTCCAACCACCTTGGAAGTCGGCGTCACCTTGATGATATTTCCGAGAAGTTCGTCCGCCTCCTTATATCGTTTGCGGATCTCCCTGAAATTATTAACGACCCCCATCTCTTTCAGCTGCGCCGTAAAATTCGAATACTGTCCGCCCGGCATACCGTATTGGTAAATGGCGGTATCCGGCGCATTCATTCCGCTCTCAAAGACCTTATAGACCTCCCGCTCGTGGGCATAATACTCATCCAGCACCAGAAGCCCCTCCGGGTCGATCTGCGTATCCCGCTCCGTTCCCCGAAGCGCCTCCACCAGGGAGTTTAAGGACGGCTGGCTGGTCATGGAACTCATGGAACCGATGGCACAATCCACGATATCCACACCTGCCTCGGCAGCCATCAGATAGGTGCCGATCCCGTTGCCCGCCGTGTCATGGGTGTGCAGATGGATCGGTACACGGACTTCCTGCTTGAGCGCTTCCACCAGCTTCTTTGCGGCGTAAGGCTTGAGCAGGGAAGACATATCCTTGATGGCAATGCAATGACATCCCATCTTCTCCAGCTCTGCAGCTTTTCGGCAATAATAGTCGATCGTGTATGTCGTTTCTTTTGGGTTCATCACATCTCCCGTATAGCAGATCGCGCCCTCCACGATTTTTCCGGTCTTCAGCGCCTCTTCCACCGGCAGCTTCATATTTTCCAGCCAGTTCATGCTGTCAAAAATCCGGTATACATCCACACCATGCTCACTGGACACTTTGATAAACTTGCGGATCACATTATCCGGATACGGGCTGTATCCCACCACGTTGGAGGCCCTGAGCAGCATCTGAATGAGCACGTTCGGCATCCGCTCCCGCAGGATATCGAGCCGCTTCCACGGAGATTCCTTTAAAAACCGGTACGCCGTATCATAAGTCGCCCCTCCCCAGGCCTCAATGGAAAAGGCGTCTTTCAAATACAGATTGGTCGCTCTCGCCGCCCCGGCCACTTCCTTGGTCCGCATGCGGGTTGCCAGCAGAGACTGCTGCGCGTCGCGCATGGTCGTGTCCGTCACATACAGCTTTTTGCTGCGGTAAACCTTCTGGGTAAACTCTCTGGCCCCCAGACGGAGGAATTCATCCCTCGTCCCCCGGATCTCCACATCCGGATCAATGACCGGCACCTTGCGGTCTTCCAGATACGGTTTTGGTCCCGGATTGACATTGACCATCTTGTTGGCAAGGAACTCAAGAATCTTTGTCGTTCTGTCCAGCTTATTGTGCATCTCAATGAGCTCCGGCGTCTCGCTGATAAACGTCGTATAACATTTTCCCTGCCGGAACACCTCATGGTTCAGCAGATTGATCAGAAAAGTCATGTTCGTCTGCACCCCGTGGATCCGGAACTCCTTGAGTGCCCGGACGGACTTACGGATCGCTCCCGCAAAAGTCCGGTCGTGGGAGACGAGCTTCACCAGGAGACTGTTATAATGCGAATTGATGACCGCGCCCGCGTAGGCGACGCCACCGTCCAGCCGGATACCGTTTCCGGCGCTGGAACGATACAGATCGATCTTTCCGTGATCCGGCAGAAAATGATTGGACGGGTCTTCTGTCGTGATGCGCACCTGGATGGAATGTCCGACACACTTCACCTCATTTTGCGAGTAAATGTGAATATCCGGGCTGTTTAACGGATATCCTTCCGCCACAAGGATCTGGCAGATGACGATATCAATACCGGTGATCATCTCCGTGACCGTGTGCTCCACCTGGATCCTCGGATTCATTTCGATGAAAAATGGATGTTGTTCCTCATCCACCAGAAACTCCATCGTTCCCGCGTTTGTGTAGCCCACACGCCTTGCCAGCCGCTTGGCGCTGTCCATGATCTTCTTTCTTATCTCATCGGAGATGGTCCACGCCGGGGCAAACTCCACCACCTTCTGATTGTTTTTCTGCACAGAACAGTCTCTGTCGTATAAATGTACGATATTGCCGTAATTGTCCCCGAGGATCTGCACTTCAATATGTTTCGGGCGGATGAGATATTTTTCCAGAAACAGTTTGGATTCACCGAACGCTCTCTTGGATTCATTTTCTGACTTTGCAAAAGCCTCCGCCATGTCCTCTCTTCGCTCGACGATCCGCATGCCGCGGCCGCCCCCGCCGTTTGATGCCTTTAACATGACCGGATATCCGATGCGGTCTGCCTCCGCCATGGCTGTCTCCGCGTCCGGCAGGATAAAATCGCTCCCGCTGATGATCGGCACATTGCTGTCATGGGCTGCCTGTTTGGCAGAAAGCTTATCTCCCATGATATTCATGGATTCCACCGTCGGTCCGATAAAAACGATACCGTTTTTCCGGCAGGCCTCCGCGAAATCCGGAGACTCCGACAAAAATCCATACCCCGGATGAATGGCATCCGCCTTCTTTTCTTTTGCGATGCGGATGATCGTCTGGATATCCAGATAGGCGTCCACCGGTCCCTTATCCGGGTCAAGCGGATACGCCTCGTCCGCCTTGGTGCGAAACAGAGCATACCGGTCCTCCTTCGAGTAGACGGCGATGGAACCGATGTTCAGCTCCTCCAGTGCCCGGAAGGCACGGATCGCGATCTCTCCGCGGTTTGCCACCAGCACTTTCTTAAATTTGTGTACCATTACATGCATTTATGATGTTCCTCCCTCACTTTACCTTCTCTGTTGCCCTGTATCATGACAAAAAAGTATCCCCTATGTTTTACTAGTATATAGAAGTTTCCACAAGAAAACAAGGGAGATTCCTATAAATTTCATATACATTTCCATCAATTCATGATATAATTTCATTTAAATGATGAGTTTCACGAATATTAAGACGAATAATCACCTGTGTTTTGTTGTATTCGACAGATTTGTCGGATCTATTTGTTTTCACAGCCAGAAAGGATGAAAAACATGAAAGTATTACTGCTCAACGGAAGCCCGCATCCAAAGGGATGCACCTGGCGGGCGCTTTTGGAAGTAGAGAAAACCTTACATATGGAAGAGATAGAGACCGAATGGCTCCATATCGGCCTTGAGCCGATCCGCGGCTGTATGGGCTGCGGTATGTGCCGCAAAAACAAGCTCGGCAAATGTATCTTCGGCGAGGACGCCGTCAATGTCGCCATCGCCAAAATGGAACACTGCGACGCCATGATCGTCGGCTCTCCGGTTCATTATGCCGCTGCCGCCGGCGGTATCACCTCTTTCCTCGACCGGATGTTTTATTCCAGCGGCGGATTTCCTTACAAGCCGGGCGCCGCTGTGGCCAGCTGCCGCCGGGGAGGTTCCATCGCCGCCCTCGACCAGCTCAACAAATATTTTACCATCAGCAATATGCCTCTCATCCCTTCCGCTTACTGGAATATCGTCTTTGGCAACACACCGCAGGAAGTCGAGCAGGACAGAGAAGGCATGATGGTCATGCGCACCCTCGGACGGAACATGGCCTGGATGCTCAAGTCTCTGGAAGCCGGACGGCAGGCCGGTCTCACGACACCGCAGCCGGAGAAGAAGGTCCGGACTAACTTTATCCGGAAGCCGGAACCGGAGAAGAAAGATTTCGCGCCGTATTTTACTTCCTACAACAAAGTAAATAAGGCATATCAGGACGAAGACTGAAAGAATCCCGCATCGGGCAAAAGAACCCCGGCAGAAGCTGCGATACCGCAGCTTCTGCCGGGGTTTTTCCACTTTTCTTGACATTTTATTCTGTTTTTCATACAATACAATCTCATAAGAATCCTGCGAAATGTGGGCAGGTCAGTATGTAAAACAGACTTACATACATATAAAAAAACAGAGTAGAAAACGTCCTGTATACAACATTGATTCACCTGGAGGTACCAATATGAGCGACTGCTTTCCGTCCAACACAGAAACAATAAAACAGAGCCCGGCACATCCGCACACGCATGCCGAAGTCTCTCACAGCCACACCCACGGGCATACACATACCCAGACCCGGGCGGTCATCAACCGGCTTTCCCGTGCCATCGGTCATCTGGAGGCCGTAAAACGGATGGTCGAAAACGGCCAGGACTGTTCGGATGTCCTGATCCAGCTTGCCGCCGTCCGTTCCGCCCTCACCAACACCGGAAAGATCATTCTCAAAGATCATCTGGACCACTGTATCGTCGACGCGATCGAACAGAATGATCCAAAATCACTGGAACAGTTCAAAAAAGCGGTCGATCAGTTCATCAAATAGCGGCCGGATCGTTTACTGCCGGTAATAGCTGAAAAAGTCCGCCATCTTCTCCACCGATTCTTTTAACACCTCGATCCGCGGCAGATATACAACCCGGAAATGATCCGGCTGGTGCCAGTTAAAGCCGCCGCCGTGGATGAGCAGGATTTTTTTATCCCGCAGTAGATCCAGCGCAAATTTCTCATCATCCACAATATTGAACTTTTTCACATCAATCTTCGGAAAGATATAAAAGGCGGCTTTCGGTTTCACTGCGCTGATCCCCGGAATATCCGTCAGCGCCTTATAAATAAAATCACGCTGTTCCCGGATCCGTCCTCCCTGAACCACATAGCTTTTCACACTCTGGTGTCCGCCGAGCGCCGTCTGCACGATGGACTGCGCCGGTACATTGGAACAGAGCCGCATGTTGGAAAGCATCTTGATCCCTTCCACATAATCTTTTGCCACCGATTTATTTCCGCTCAATATCATCCAGCCGATCCGGAATCCTGCGATCATGTGTGACTTGGACAGTCCGCTGTAGGTGACGCAGAATAAATCCGGCGCCAGGGAGGCAATGGAGATATGCTCCTCCCCGTCCATCACCAGCCGGTCATAAATCTCATCGGAGAAGATGATCAGCTGATGCTCTCTTGCGATCTCCACGATCTGTTCCAGCACTTCCCTCGGATACAGAGCGCCTGTCGGATTATTCGGATTGATGATCACGATCGCCTTGGTGCGGTCCGTGATCTTTTTCCGGATATCTTCCATATCCGGATACCAGTCCGACTGTTCATCGCAGATATAATGGACTGCGGTTCCTCCCGCCAGTGTGGCACAGGCCGTCCAGAGAGGATAATCCGGGGACGGGATCAGAATCTCGTCCCCGTCATCCAGAAGCGCCGACATACAGATATTGATGAGTTCGCTGACACCGTTTCCCGTGTAAATGTCTTCCATACTCACGTTGGGAATCTGTTTGAGCTGCGCGTACTGCATGATCGCCTTTCTGGCAGAAAACAGGCCGTTGGCAGGGGAATACCCCTCGCACTCGGTCAGCTGTCGGCGCATATCATAGATCACTTCATCCGGTGTCCGGAAACCAAAAGGCGCCGGATTGCCGATGTTCAATTTCAGTATCTGCGTGCCCGCTTCTTCCATCCTTGCCGCCTCATCGACGACCGGTCCTCTCACATCATATAATACATTGTTCAATTTTGAAGATTTTCTGAACTCCCGCATTGGTCTTCCTCCTGTGCTCTCCATATGTTCTTGTTCCTGAAACGAAACTTCCGCCGTCTGTCCGCTTTTCAGCCACTCCTCATCCACGTTAAGGATCGTCGCCAGACAGTGAAGAATATCCGCCCGCGGAATATTTTTACCGTTGACATACTGGCTGATATGACTTTTCCCAATCTTCACTCCCTGTCCGGCAGCAGCGTGGATCAGATCGATCTGCTTCTTCCCCCGCTGCTCCATGGCCTGTTTCAGTCTGTCTGCAAATGTATCCTTTGCCATCGCCTTTCCTCCTGTATATCGCCGAATTCTTCTATCGTTTTTTTCTCGCTGTTCTCTCACAGCCGTCCCGGTCAGTTCAAAAAAGTTTCGTCGGATTTTAAATTTAAGTTCAATAGTTCAATTTTGCTCGAAGTGGATTATAACACAAAAAAAACAGAAGTTCAATATATTTTTTATAACAACGCGGCGCGGATCAGATCTTCTGTATAGGAACTGCGCGGATGCTGCAGAATGTCCTCCGGCGTCCCCTCTTCCACGATCCTCCCTCCGCGCATGACAAGCACACGGTCACAGAAATCCTGTACCAGCGCCAGATCATGACAGATAAAAAGATAAGACATTTTTTCTCTTTCTTTCAGCTCCGCGAGCAAATGAAGGATCTGCTTTTGCACCGTGACATCCAGCGCGCTGGTCGCCTCGTCACAGATCAGAACCTCCGGCTGTACGGCGAGCGCGCGGGCGATCGCCGCTCTCTGACACTGACCACCGCTTACGGTATGCGGATATCTGTCCGCAAACTCTTCCGGCAGACCGCAGCGCACCAGCAGTTCTTTCACTCGTTCTCCCACCTGCTGTTTTGACAGTCCGCTGTTTTGCAGGCTTTCTCCGACTGAATATCCCAGCGTTCTCCCCGGATCAAACGAACCGGCCGGAGACTGAAAGACCATCTGTATCTTTTCATATATCTGTCTGCGTTCTTTTCCCCGCACCGCGGTGATATCTTTTCCGTCAAGACAGATGGAACCTTCTTTTGCCGGGATCAGCCGGGTGATTGCCCGGGCGACCGTACTTTTGCCGGATCCGGATTCTCCTACGATCCCAAGTACCTCATTGGGATACAGGGAAAAGCTCACGGCATGTACAGCCGCCAGATTTTCTTTTGTCCCAGGTTTCCTTCTCAGATCCCGGCGGTCGGACTCATCTTTAAATTGTACTGTCAGATTTTTTACTTCCAGTATCGGTTTCATCGTGTTTTCCTGATCCTTTCCTTCGCAGCCGCGGTACGGCGACCAGCAGTTCTTTGGTATACTCTGCCTGCGGGCAGCGCAGCACCTGTGCGGCCGGTCCGTATTCTTCCTGCCTTCCCTCATGCAGAACAAGCACTTTATCTGCCATAGCTTCTACCACACCGATGTTGTGCGTGACAAGAATGATCGCTGTATCATAAATCTCCCGCAGCGCGAGCATCTCCTCCACCGTCTGTTTCTGTGTGACCGTATCCAGCGCGCTGGTCGGCTCATCTGCCAGAAGAAGCGGCGGTCTGTGGAGCATTGCCATGGCAATGCCCACCCGTTGATTCATCCCCCCGGACAACATAAACGGATAACTGCGGAGAATTCTTTCTCCGTCCTCCAGTCCCAGCCTCTCAAATATCTCCAGCGCAGAGCGCGCCGTCTCCTTCTTTGTAATTTTTCTGTGGGCTGACATATTTTCATACATCTGTGCACCGATCGTCCGTATTGGACACAGGGATGCTCCGGAATCCTGAAAGATCATTCCGATCTCCCTTCCACGGATCTTTCGCATTTCCTTTTCGGACAGCTCCGGGAGGTTCCTCTGCCGAAAGACGATCGTACCGTCGGTGATCCTGCCGCCCGGTTTTAATATTCCAAGCAACGCCCGAAGGATCGTGCTCTTTCCGCTTCCGGACTCTCCCACGACTCCAAGGATCTCACCCGGATTTAACGAAAAGTGAATATCGGAGACAATCCGTTTCTCCCCATAACAGACGGTCATATTTTCACAGCGCAGAAGGTCGGTATCCATCCACACATTCCTCGCTTTCTTTTGTAATGTTATGTTTCATTGATATCCAGATCCACCGTGATCTCATAATAGTCACACGGGTGTGCCGTGAGACCGGTCACCGTCGCCTTTGCGACCATGTTCATCTGCAGATGCGAACAGAACACGTAGGCATTATCATTGAGGATCGTCTGCTGCATCTCCACCGCCAGCTGTTCTCTGCGTCCCTCATCAAAGGTCCGGGACATCTCATCCGCCAGTTGTTCCAGATGGTCATTGTGATACCGCCCGTCATTTTGCGGCGAGTCATCCAGACAATGGTAGGTAAAAAAATATTCCGGGTCGCCGGTCGGAGCCGTCACCATGGCGCTCACATAAATATCCCAGGCACTTCTGTCCGCCCGGATCCGGTTGTGATCCGCCGTGTTATTGATCTCCACCTGAAATCCGATGGCTCCCAGCGTGGCCTGCGCGAACTCCGCAAGCAGCGGCTGTTCCTGCCGGCTTGGATACGTCAGCCACCGAAGGACCAGCGGTCTGCCATCCTTTTCCCGGACGCCATCCCCGTCGGTATCCGTCCATCCGGCCTCCTCCAGCACCTGCGCAGCTCCTTCCGGATCATACGTCTCTGCAGTGACGCGGTCCCCTCCAAAGGAGAAAGTATCCGGATAGACGCCGACGGCAGGATAACCGTTCCCACCTAAAAGAGTCTCCACAAATCCTTCCTTGTCGATTCCCATGGCGATTGCTTTCCGGACCGCCGGATCCGACGTAATCTCACTTTCGTAATTCATCGCTCCAAAAAACACGCGGCTGGTGGCACAGCCGGTAAATGTATAATCCCCGGTCTCAAAAAGAGGATAGCTGACATACGGCAGCCCGTATGCGGCATCGATTTCTCCCGACTGAAGCGCCATGGTCAACGTGTCGCCATCCGATATCGTCCGGATGGTGATATGGTCGATTTTCGGTTTCCCGTTCCAGTAATTTTCATTTTTTTCCAGTTCCATTCCGGTATCCGTCGTGAGAGAGACCGCCCTGTAAGGACCGGTTCCCTGCACGATCCCCTCCTCTGACACTCCCGCCTGCACATCGCAGATGCATCCATACGGATCGGCAAGATAATGCAGAAGCGCCGGAACCGGAATCTCTGTGCGGATCGTGAGGGTCTGCCCCTCCGCCGTGATCTCTTCGATATGAAGATCTCCGGCCGCGCGGACATGCGTACTGACCAGCGCATCCAGGCATTCTTTTACCGCCGCGGCATCCATCTTCCGTCCGCTGGTAAATGTGACGCCGTCACGCAGACGGATCACCCATGTGCGCTCATCCACATTTTCATAACTTTCCGCCAGCCACGGCTTAATCTCCATCGCGTCGTTGAAGCGGAACAGCGTCTCTCCGACTCCGTAACGGATGCAGGCCCATCCGCCGTTTTCGTTATGCGGATTTATATCCGGTTCCCCGTTTTCCGCATTGAAGGTCGTATCTCCGAAAACAAAGGTTTTCTGCCCGTCTGCATGTTCTGAAACCGCATCTGTCCCGGTTTCCGGAGAACGGCTTCCGCAGCCGGAAACCGTCAGCAGCACAGCTGTCATTAACAGTATCATCCATCGTTTTATCATAGTATTCCTCTTTCTTTTCTTGTCGCAGGATCCATGCAGTCTCTCACGGCGTCCCCCAGCAGATTAAACAGGACGACCGTGACAAAGATACCGATCCCCGGCGTCAGCACAACCCAGGGATAGGTCTGAAACATACTTCTTCCCTCGCTCATCATGCTGCCCCATTCTGCGGTCGGGGGTTTGGCTCCCAGCCCGAGAAAGGAGAGCGCTGCCATCTCCATCATCATCGTCCCGACATCGAGCATCGCTGTCACGAGAATCTGTCCCCGGATATTGGGCAGAATATGACGCACAATGATCTGAAACGGAGAGTCCCCGGCGAGCCGGGCCGCCGAAATATATGCCGCCTTTTTTACCGCAAGCGTCTGACTTCTTGCCAGGCGCGCATATTTGGGCCAACTGATCGCTGCCAGCGCGAGGATCGCATTTCCCACGCCGCCATTTAACACCGCCGCGATCGCAAGCGCAAAGACAAGGCCCGGAAACGCCAGACAGACATCCGAGACCCGCATGAGCACCATATCGACCGCGCCGCCCGCGTATCCGCAGAGCACTCCCACAGTCGTTCCAATCACAGCGATGATCAGCACCAGCAGCAATGCGGAAAAAATACTTGTCCGCGCGCCGATGATCACTCTGGAAAGCATATCTCTCCCGTACCGGTCTGTGCCGAAGGGATGCGCCGCGTCCGGCGGCTTCAGCGCCATATCATAGTTTTGCATATTCGGGTCGTACGGACAGATGGATTCCGCAAAGATTGCCGCAAGAAGAAGCAGCAGCGTCAGGATGAGCAAAATCCACAGCTTCTGTTTTGCAGAGATCTTCCTCTTCTGATATCTTCCGTCCCCTGTTTTTCCCGCCATTTTCATGCTTCCTTACCTCCCAGACGGATCCGCGGATCCAGCAGACGATAGATGATATCGGTAAGCAGATTAACCAGTACATAGATGATCGCCATCCAGACCACATAGGCCTGTATGACCGGATAATCCCGCATATTGATGGCATCCACCGCCATTTTTCCGACGCCGTCCCACATAAACACGGACTCCACAATGGCAGTCCCACCCAGAAGGCTGCCGATGGAGAGAGCCAGCAGGGTAAGGATTGTCATCAAACAGGAGCGAAACACACTCTTCCACAGTGTCACCGAAAACCGGATTCCCCTTGCCCGCGCCGCCTGCACATATTCTTTATTTAACTCATCGAGAACCGCCGCCCGCACCTGTCTGACATACCGGGACGACATGGCGACAGACAGTGTCAGAGCGGGAAGCGCCACACTTTTCAGATCTGTTCCCCCCGCGATCACCGGAAAAATGGGAAAACGTATGGAGAACAGATACATGAACAGTAATGCCACAAAAAAATTCGGGAGACTGTTTCCTGCAAAACTGCACACCCGGATCAGGCGGTCACTCCACCGGTTTTTTCTCACTGCCGCGAGAATCCCCAGTGGAACAGAGATCAGCACTGTCAGCACGATGGAAACGACCGTCAGCAACAGAGTCGCCGGCAGTTTGGAGATAAAACTGGCAAACACATCTTCTCCCGAAACATAACTGACGCCCAGATGTCCCGTCAGAAAATCGCCAAGCCAGCTTATGTACTGCACGAGAAACGGCTGGTCCAGTCCGAGCTCCGCTCTCCTTGCATCCAGAACCTCCTGAGAAAATGCCATACCGGTGGTATCCATCTGCTGCATCACCACATCGCTTCCGGCCAGCCGCATCATGGCAAAAGATAAAAAAGTGATCCCAAACAGGATTGGCAGCAGCATCAGAACCCTTTTCAGAATATACTTTCCCAATTTCTTATCCTCTTTTCTTCTGTTATCATATAAACCCAGTATAATAATAAAGAACCCCGGCTGTTTACACAAGCCGGGGTGGGGGATGTTTTTTCAAATCAGGATGACAAAAAACAGACTCTGTCATCCGCTGTCATCCGCCGTTATCCTATTTTCCTTCTTTGATGGCTACCGCTGTCTTGATGAGTTCCACCGTGCCGTCGATACCGAGGATACTGCTGTCAATGGTCAGATCATAACTCTTCAGATCGCCCCACTTCTGGGAGGTGTAATAGTTATAATAGCTGGCCCGCTGCTTATCCGTCTTCACCGCCTCGTCTTTCGCCTTCTCCAGCGGAACATGATACTGCTCGTTAATGCGGTGCTTCTTAAAGGACATCGGGGCGTGGATAAAGACATTCAGCTTATTCTTGTAGTCTTTGAGCGCATAGTCGGCACAGCGTCCGACAATGACACACGGTCCCTTGTCCGCCACCTTCTTGATCGCGTCAAAAGCTGCCAGGAAAACCTTCTGGTTCAGCGGCATATCGAAAGAGGTCGCATTATACCCGAGTGCATACGGGTCCATAACGAGAGAGTAGAGAAAACTTGTGGTTGGTTTCTCATCGTAATTCTCAAACATCTCCTCGCAGATACCGCTCTCCTTCGCAGCCACCTTCAACAGTTCCTTATCATAAAAAGGAATGTCATAAAAGGCCGCCAGTTTCTGACCGATCTCTCTTCCTCCGCTTCCGTACTGTCTGCCAATTGTGATAATGGTATTCATAACATCACTCCTTTTATGTCGCCCGGTCTATTCCGGAAATGCAGTTGATGATTTTAAAATAGTATACCACAATTTTACCAGTTTGGACAGATTTTTATCTGTTTTTTTGAGCATATTGAACAGCGGCGTTCACATCTTTTTCCATCTGTTCCCGCAATGCCTCCAGCGAGGAAAACTGCATTTCCGGGCGCCGATAATGCAGAAGCTCCACCTTGATGATACTGCCATAAATATCCCGGTGAAAATCCACGATGTTCGTCTCCACATCCTTGGCGGCGTGTTCCTCCACCGTCGGTTTGACACCCACATTGGTGATCCCATAGTAGGAACCTTCCTCTCCCCGGATATGAATGCGGGAAATGTATACGCCGTTCGGAGGCAGCAGCTTATTCTGATCGGCACACTGATTGGCTGTCGGAATCTGAATCGTCCTTCCCAGCGCTTTCCCGTGCACAACTTCTCCGAGCACCGCATACGGTCTTCCTAAAAGGAGCGCTGCCTCCTCCATCTCTCCTTTTTCCAGATAAGCGCGGATCCTCGTGCTGCTGACATCCTGATGGTCCATCTGGAGCTTCTCGATGACAATAAGCTCATAACCATATTTCGGCGCCAGCTCCTGAAGAAGAGCCACATCGCCGGAACGTTTTTTTCCGAAACGGAAGTCTCTCCCCACAACCACTTTTTTCGCGCCGGCCTTTCCGACCAGCACATCCCGGATGAACTCTTCCGGTGTCTGGGCGGCGAACTCTTTTGTGAAAGGATGCTCGATCAGAATATCGATCTGCATCTCTTCCAGAAGAAGTCTCCGCTCTTCTTTCGTATATATCTGTTGATAGGACCGGTCCCCGCTCAGCGCCGAGCGCGGCGGCATGTCAAAGGTAAATACCACGCTCTTCAGTCCATATTCTTTTTGTTTTTTTATCTCATCAAATAAAAGCTGATGTCCCCGGTGCAGTCCCTCAAACTTTCCCAGGGCCACCGCCGTATTCTCCAGTCTGAAATCCGGGTCTTTGATGTATTCCATATCTTATTCTCCTGATGCTGTCCCGTGTGCGCCTGCCGTCTTCCCTTCTTACAGGAAAAAGACGACCCTTCTCCCGGAGATGCTGTCCGGCAGAGTGCGCCGCACTATGGTAAATCAAAAAATAATTTCTCGGGCTTTAAGAGCGCCGAACTTCCCCGTTTTTTATAAATACCGATAAAATGTCCCTCCGCATCGTACACCCGGTATCTCCCGGAGTCCTCTGTCTCTTCTGCGGGCATATCTTCTCCGGTTCTGTCCCCGGACCATTCTTCCTGCGACATACAGCAGGCATCCCACGGGATGGGATTTCCGTTGTATAACTTTTTTTCTATCTCCGGCGCTGCCGTGACAGCCGGGCAGCCGGCAAAGACAGAATCGATCGGACGGATGTATTCTGCAAGACGCTCTTCGTCCCGCAGCGTTTCCACCTGCGAAAGCGTCAGCGCGTCTTCGATCGAAAAGAAAGCGACATTCGTCCGGGTCAGAGCGGCCATGCAGCCGCCGCAGCCGGCCTTCTCTCCGATATCCCGGCAGAGACTGCGGATATAAGTTCCTTTGGAACAGCGCACCGTAAATGTGACAAGAGGAAGAGAGATCTCCTGTACAGTGATATCATGAATGACGACCGCACAGGGTTTTCTCTCAATGACCACTCCCTCTCTTGCCAGCTCATAAAGCTTTCGCCCCTTTACCTTTTTGGCGGAATACATCGGCGGGATCTGCGCGTATTCCCCCACAAAGGAAGCGATGATCTGCCGGATCGTGTCCGCATCGACCTCCACCGGTTTTTCCGTAAGCACATTTCCGGAGATATCTTCTGTGTCTGTCGTTCTGCCGAGCAGCAGCGTCGCCGCATAGGTTTTATCCCAGTCTCCAATCTGGTCGCAGAGTCTGGTCGCCTTCCCGAGGCAGACCGGCAGCACGCCTTCCGCATCCGGATCCAGCGTACCTGTATGGCCGATTTTCTTCTGGCGAAGGATACCTCGTAACTTTGCCACCACATCATGGGAGGTAAATCCCTTTTCTTTTTTTATGTTCAAAATACCGTTGATCATACATTTTCTTCCTGAATGAGCTGCTGTTCGATAAACGGGGTGATATTGTTGACGATATCCCGGACATTGCCCTCCACGGTACAGCCGGCTGCCCGCACATGACCGCCGCCTCCGAAATTCTCCGCCACTTTCCGGACATCCACTTTGTCATTGGAGCGAAGGCTCACCTTAAACTGCCCTTCCGCTTTCTCATAGAGGAAGAGAGCGCATTCCACACCGGCCGTCACACGAAGCTGGTCAATGATACCATCCAGATCCTGGCTGTCCACTCCGTAAAAATCCATATCTTTCTTCTTGATGGCAGAGAAAATGATCTTACCATCCAGAAGAAGAATGCTCTCCATCAGCGCGCGGCCGAGAATCTGGTTCTGAATATACGTCTTCTTATAAAATGTCTCATCGATGATAAAGTCCGGACGGACACCTTTCTCGATCAGCGCCCCCGCAATCTCCATCACTCGCCGCGTCGTGTTGCTGTGCTTGAAAACGCCGGTATCATGAACGATACCCAGGTACAGGCACTGCGCCGTGTCAAAGGACATTTTCTTCTCCTCAAAAATATCATAGAGAATCTCACAGGTAGAGGAAGCATCCGGAATCACGAAGGTCAGATCGCCAAAGCCCTGGTTGCTGATGTGGTGATCCACGCAGATCGTGGAAGCCGCCTCCTCAAAATATTGCCGGAAGTCTCCCAGTCGTCCCGTATCGGAACAGTCCAGAGCAATATAGAGATCGTACGGCTCCTCCCCGGTTTTTTCCTGCGTGATCTTCTCCGCATATTTCAGGAACAGGAACTTCTCGCTGATCGGTTCCAGGAGAAGGTCCACCTGTTTTTCCCCATCCAGATCAAGGATGTAGGTGTAAAGTCCCAGACAGGCGCCGACACAGTCGCCGTCCGGGTTCATATGCCCGGAGATGGCGATGCGTTTTGCTTCTTTTATTTTCTTATGAAACAGGCTCACTGTCTGTCTGGTTATTTTTTTACTGGAAGTCATTTACTGGCCTCCTTCCTCATTTTCAAATGTATTGGAATCGCTGTTTTCCTGCGCCGCTTTTTCCCGCTCATGCATCTCTGCGTTGATGATATCGATCTTTTTCGACATGTTTACGCCGTAGGCAATAGACTGATCCGGAATAAACCGGATATCCGGCGTATTGCGAAGGTTGACGCTGTGTGCCAGCTCCCGCTTGATATAACCGTGGGCACTTCTCAGTCCTTCCAGCGTATCCTGCAGCTCTTCCTCCGGGCCGAGTACGCTGATATATGCCTTACAGGTCTTCAGATCGGGAGCCACCTCCACAGCGACCACTGTCGTCATGGGGGAGATTCTCGGATCTTTGATCTCTCTTGAAATAATGCGGCTCAGTTCCCGTAATACCTCGGAATTGATCCGGGTATTCTTTACACTGTTTTTTCTCATATTTCAATATCTCCTGCGATCTTTCTGTAAATGTGCCGGCACATTATAAAGAAAATGTACCGGTACCTCTCATCACTTTCTGTTATCTTGGAACTTCTTCCATCACGAAGGATTCTACCTGATCTCCTTCTTTTACATCATTATATTTTTCAAAGACAAGTCCGCACTCGAAACCGGCCTTTACTTCCTTCACATCATCCTTGAAACGTTTTAAGGAGGCAAGGGTTCCCTCATAGATAACGATACCGTCACGGACAATCCGTACCTGAGAGGTTCTCGTGATCTCACCGTCTGTCACATAGCAGCCGGCAATGGTACCCACACCGGAAGCCTTGTAAATCTGACGAACTTCCAGATGTCCGGTCACTTTCTCCTGGAATACCGGATCGAGCATACCTTTCATGGCAGCCTCAATGTCCTCGATGGCGTTATAGATGACACGGTACAGACGCATGTCAACTTTTTCCCTCTCTGCCACTGACTTGGCCATGGCATCCGGACGGACATTGAATCCGATGATGATGGCATTGGATGCGGAAGCCAGAGTAACGTCGGACTCGTTGATCGCGCCGACACCACCGTGGATCACTTTGATCATGACTTCCTCGTTGGAAAGCTTTGTCAGACTCTGTTTTACCGCTTCCACAGAGCCCTGCACGTCTGCCTTCACAACCAGGTTCAGCTCTTTTACATTACCGGCCTGGATCTGGTCAAACAGATCATCCAGAGACAGCTTGCTCTTTGTCTCTTCCAGCATCTTTTCTCTGCTGTAAGCCACAAACGCTTCCGCCGTAGTACGGGCTTCCTTCTCATTATCGTGCGCCATCATAACTTCACCGGAAAATGGAACGTCATTTAAACCAAGGATTTCCACCGGCATGGACGGACCGGCTGTTTTTACCCGATTTCCCTTATCGTCAAGCATCGCGCGGACACGACCGTAGGCGTGACCGATATTGATGCAGTCTCCCACGTGAAGCGTACCTTTCTGGATCAGAATGGTCGCCACCGGACCGCGGCCCTTGTCAAGTTTTGCCTCAATGACAAGACCTCTTGCCTTCCGGTTTGGATTTGCCTTGAGTTCCAGCACCTCAGCTGTGAGGGAGATCATCTCCAGAAGGTCCTGAATACCCTCTCCGGTCTTGGCGGATACCGGCACAAACACGGTACTGCCGCCCCAGTCTTCTGCGATGAGTCCGTACTCGGTCAGCTCCTGTTTTACCCGGTCCACATTGGCTCCCTCTTTATCAATTTTATTGATTGCGACAATGACTTCCACTTCCGCCGCTTTGGCATGGTTGATCGCCTCAACCGTCTGCGGCATGACACCGTCATCGGCAGCGACTACCAGAACAGCGATATCTGTCGCCTGCGCGCCACGAAGACGCATGGAAGTAAAGGCTTCATGACCCGGTGTATCAAGGAACGTGATCTTCTCGTCGTTGATATTTACCACATAAGCGCCGATATGCTGTGTGATACCACCGGCTTCTCCCTCTGTGACATGCGTGGAACGAATGGCATCCAGAAGAGAAGTCTTACCGTGGTCAACATGACCCATGACACAGACAACCGGCGGACGTCCCACCAGGGTGCTCTCATCGTCCTCTTCCTCTTTCAGAAGTTCCTCAATGACATCCACTTTTACCTCTTCCTCGGCAATACAGTTGTATTCCAGAGCGATCTCCGCCGCCTCATCAAAGGTAAACTCTGTGTTGATCGTCACCATCTGGCCGGCCAGGAACAGCTTTTTGATGATGGTCGCCGGTGTCACCTTACATGCATCCGCCAGATCCTTTAAGGAAACCGGGTTCGGCAGAGTGATATTGCGGATCACTTCTTCCTTCGGCTCCTCATGTTTGACCGGCTGCTGCATTACCGGCTGTTTGCCTTTGTTTTTACCGCGCTTCTGATTGTTGTTATTATTGTAGTTGTTATTCCGGTTGTTGTTCCGGCGGTTATTCCGTCCGCCGCGGGAATCTCTGGAATCCTCATTGCGATTCTGATTCTCCCGGCTGTGTTCCCGGTTGATATCATGCCGGTTCTCTTTACCGTTGCGGGTCTCCTTTGCGTTTATAGGAGTATCCCCGCCCATGGAAGATTTATTCCGGTTTCTTCTGTCATTTCGGCGATTATTATCATTACCACGGCCGCCCTGATTCCGGTTTCCGTCGTTATTTCTGTCACCACGGTTGTTTCTGTCGCCATGGTTTCTGTTTCCATCGCGACCGCTGCGGTTCTCATTCCTTCCGTCTCCACGACCACCGTTTCTTCCGCCTTCGCCGCGGCCGCCCTGGTTCCGGTTTCCGTCGTTATTCCTGTCGCCACGGTTGTTCCGGTCACCGCGGTTATTTCTGTCGCCGCGATTATTCCGGTCGCCACGGTTTTCATTTCTGCCCTCTCCACGGTTGCCATCGTTGCCACGGCCGCCGCGGTTTGGCTGCTGCTTCTCTCTTGTATCATCTTTTTTCTTCGGCTGTTCTGCCTTCTCTTTTGCAGGAGCGGCCTTTTTCTCTCCTCCTGCCGGCTGGAACACGCCTTTTAACTTCGAAACATTTTCCTCTGTAACTGTGCTCATATGGCTCTGTACTTCTACTCCCTGCTGCTTTAATGCTGCAATGATCTCTTTACTGCTTTTATTATATAACTTTGCTACTTCATGTACTCTCATTTTTGGCATCCGCTACACCTCCATATTTAGATTAATTTTTTTCAAGACTGCTTTTGCAAAACCTTCATCTAAGATACAGATGGAAGCCCTGTATGCTTTTCCTATCCAATGCCCTAATTCTTCTTTTGTGCCAAATACAACAAACGGGACTTTATAATATTTACACATGTTCGTAAACATTTTTTTTGTATTGTCGGAGGCATCTTCCGCCACAATCACCAGACGGCCGCGGCCGCCTTTCACGGCTTTCTCTGTAGAAAATTCACCACTCTCGATCTTACCTGCCTTCGCGGCCATCCCCAGCATGGATAGCACTCTGTCTTTCTGTGTCAAACTGCTTCAACTCCTCCTCTAAACGATGATAGACTTCTTCCGGAATAGCGGTTTTCAGGGAACGCTCCAGTCCTCTGGAACGTTTTGCCTTCTGCAGACACTCTGCACAAAAGCAGAGGTATGCTCCCCGTCCGTTCGTTCTGCCACTCACATCGAGGAGAACTTCATTTTCCGGCGTCTTGATGACGCGGATCAATTCTTTTTTCGGCTTCATTTCACGACAGCCCACACACTGTCTTAACGGTATCTTTTTTCCCATCCTCGCATCACCAGTCCGTGTCTACTCTTCCGTTTTCTTCTCTTCTGTATCAGCGTCATCCGCATCCGGCGCATCTGCACTGTCTTCTTCTGCCTCTGCATCACCGGCGTCTTCGCTGTCTTCTTCTACATCTGCTTCACTGGCGTCTTCGCTGTCTTCTTCTGCATTTGCTTCACCGGCATCCGCAGCTTCGGTATCCATATCGTCCGCTTCGCCCTCTTCTTCATAAGATGCCGCGTCCATATCGCTGCCTGCCTCTTCCTCATACTCTTCATAAGAATCCTCGTAGGAATCATCCATATCCTCAAAGGAATCGTCGAAGTCCAGTTCTTCCTGAAGCTCTGCCGCCTGGCTCTCGCTCTTGATATCAATCTTATATCCGGTCAGCTTCGCCGCGAGACGGGCGTTCTGTCCTTCCTTACCGATGGCAAGAGAAAGCTGATAATCCGGAACCACCACTCTGGCACTCTTTTCCTCTGTATCCACATCCACGGAAATGACGTTGGACGGGCTTAAGGCATTCTCGATCAGAACAGCCGGATCGTCACTCCAGGTGATGATATCGATCTTTTCACCCTTTAAATCGTTGACGATGGCGTTGACACGGGAACCGTTGATACCGACACAGGCGCCCACCGGATCCACGTTCGGGTCGTTGGATGCCACGGCGATCTTTGTCCGGGAACCGGCTTCTCTGGCGATACTCTTGATCTCCACGGTGCCGTCATATACTTCCGCGACCTCTTTTTCAAAGAGACGTTTTACCAGCTCCGGATGCGTTCTTGACACAAGGATCTTCGGTCCCTTGTTGGTATCCTTCACCTCAATGATATACAGCTTGATCCTGTCTGTCGGGTGGAAGACCTCTCCTTTTACCTGCTCTTTTTCCGTGAGAACGGCGTCAGTCTTGTCGTCGAGACTGATGCAGATATTCTTGCCGTTGTACCGCTGTACCACACCGGTCACGATATCCTTTTCCTTGTGGGAGAAATGTTCAAAAAGGACACGGCGCTCCTCTTCCTTGATCTTCTGCACAATGACGCTTCTCGCATGCTGAGCGGCGATCCGGCCAAAATTCTTCGGTGTCACCTCGATGTTGACAATGTCTCCCAGCTCGTAATGGATATCCCGCATCTTCGCGTCTTCCAGACTGATCTCCGTGGCGGAGTCTTCCACCTCTTCCACTACTGTCTTTTCCACAAAGACAGAGATATCTCCGGTCTCTCTGTCCATATTTACCTTCACGATGGCATTCTTTCCGAAATCTCTGTTACAGGCTGCCACCAGCGAATCTTCAATCGCCTGCATAATCACTTCTTTTTCGATATTTTTCTCTTTCTGTAACTGATTGAGAGCATCGATTAATTCACTCATTTTGTCGTATCCTCCTGCTATACGTATCGTCAGAAATCAATGGCCAGGCGAATGGCCGCAATATCACTTCTGTTTATCACCATATCCCCGCTGTCTGAGGCGAGGGTCACAGTCTCTTCTGTAAAATCCTTCAGGATTCCTTCAAACTCCTTCTGTCCATCCACAGCCTTATAGAGTCGGCATTCCACTTTTTCACCCAGGCTGCGCTGAAAATCTTTCTCTTTTTTTAACTGTCTTCCCAGTCCCGGGGAGCTGACCTCCAGAATGTACGGATCCTTTATGAAGTCTTCCTCATCCAGCTTTTCCTCAAGCGCCCGGCTGATGAGGACGCAGTCGTCAATGGTAATGCCGCCTTCTTTGTCGGCGTAGACGCGCAGATACCAGTTGGCCCCTTCCTTTACATATTCTACATCGACAAGTTCAAAATCATTCTCATCAATGATCGGAGCCGCCAGTTCTTCTGTTCTTGCAACAATCTCTGTTCTTTTCATGTTGTTCTCACCTCGTATAATAAGTTTGTAGCCAAGAGAATTCAGGTTACAGACTTATTCTTTTTATGGTATAGAGGTAAGGAGTTCAAGGAGGGATCTCCCCTCATCCCATTCCCTTCTATACAGTCAATAGTTACATAGCAATAAAGTTTCTCCCGTGGTATGATATCAGCAGAGTCTGATGTCTGAGGGCACTGCTTTTTCACCTTTCAGCCGGTCCGTCCGTGCCTGCTTGTGGAGCATGCAGCCCGGCGTGTATGGCACATTCTGTTTACTCAGGAGCTGCATCCCCTGTTACAGCACCAGCAAGAAATGCTGATAGGGTGCATGCTGATAACGCGAGGTTCCAGTCACCTTACACAGCCCGGGATAAACTCTCTCCTTCAGGTTCCTCAAATCCTGATCGGAAAGGATGGTGATACCATGTTAAAGATCAACTTCATGTCCACTCTGTTTGTCGGTATTGACGTAAGTTCAAAATCCAATGTCGTTTACGCTATGGATTTTTATAAGAACAAGTACATCTCTTCCTCTTTCGCCAATAATCAGCCTGGAGCTGAGGAATTAGCCGGTATGATCCTGGATTGTCTGCATAAGCATCCGGATCTGACAACAGTTGTGGCCGCTTTGGAATCCACTTCCGTCTACAGTGTTCATATCGCAAATTATCTGTCCACCTGCGAACGCCTTATGTCTTACAAACCCTACGTCTTTTGTCTAAACCCGAAGATGACGGCCAATTACAGAAAGTCATTCATTGGCTTATCAAAGACAGACCCTCTTGATGCGTTCGTCATCGCAGATTTTGCCAGAGCTGGGCGGATTGAGTGTGAACCATGGCGAGGCAGTCAATATCTGGCTTTAAAGCGCCTTACCAGGCACCGTCTGCATCTTGCGGGATGTATCTCCCGTGAGAAGACCTATATGGTTTCCAACCTGTATCTGAAGTTTAGTGAACTACAGCTTCTCCAAGATGATGATCGGCCCTTCAGCAATCTCTACGGTGCGGCATCCTCTGCTGTTCTTACGGAGTTTATGTCCGTTCAGGACATCATTGATGCTCCGGAAGAAGAACTGCTCCAGTTTCTGGCTCAAAAGAGCAGGAACCGGATCCAGGACCTGTCAAAGACATCGGCTTTATTAAAAAAAGCAGCTCGTGATTCTTATCGCCTGGACAAATGCATGTATGAGCCGATCAATATCTCTTTAGCGAGTTCCTTTAATTGCATTGAAACCTACCAGAAAGAGATCAAAGCAATTGATAAAGCCATCGAAAAAACAATTCGGGGCATGACGCCGAATGCATTGACTATCCTGCAGTCCATCCCCGGCATCGGTCCTGTCTGGGCCGCAGGGATGATTGCTGAAATCGGGAGCATCTCCGCATTTCATTCCTCAGATGCTCTGGCTAAGTATGCTGGTTTGACCTGGAGACGCAATGATTCCGGTGATTTTGAGGCCGAGGATACACCGGTTACCAAAGCTGGCAACAGCTATCTCCGGTACTATTTCGGTGAAGCAGCTAACAGTGTCCGGCGTCATATTCCGGAATATCAGGCGTATTACGCTAAAAAATATGCTGAAGTTCCTAAGCATCAGCACAAGAGAGCACTCGCACTTACATCTCGTAAACTTGTACGACTCGTTTTTGGATTGCTGGCCAAAAACCAACTGTACACCGGCGAACAACTGGACGCCGAACCGAATAAAGAGTCGAACTGACGTTTGTTTTTGCGTTTAGCAAAGCAAATGATGGTGAAGTGCGCCCTTTTAACGGGAAAACCCATTAAAATTATTTCAAAATTCTCTTGACATATCACCAGGAAGCTCTTTCCATACAACAAAATCCTGCGATGCAGGATTCTTTGCCTGTACACAAACAATAAGAGTGGGCTTGCGCCCACTCCTATCGTCTACCGTTATCTTCTATACTATAACACCGATATTTTAATTAAGCAAGTGTTTTTTTCTACAAATGGGGTTTTAATGTCTCTGCGCCAGCTCGTCCGTGATGTCTTTCCAGGTCACGCCCCGCTCTGCCATCAGAACCATCATGTGATAGAGGAAGTCGCAGATCTCGTATTTCAGTTCTTCCGCATCCGGATTTTTGGAGGCGATGACGATCTCCGTCGCCTCTTCCCCGACTTTCTTTAAGATTTTGTCAATGCCTTTATCAAACAGATAGTTCGTATAGGAACCTTCCTTCGGATGTTCTTTCCGGTCAAGGATGGTGGCAAATACGTCCTCGAAGACTGCCAGAGGATTCCGGTCGTCGTATTCCTTGCGAACCAGCTCTTTAAAGAAACAGGTGTGGCTGCCCGTGTGGCAGGCTGCGCCGATCTGCGCTACCTTCGCGAGAATCGTATCGTTGTCGCAGTCCAGCGTCAGAGATTTTACATACTGGTAGTGACCGGAGGTGTCTCCTTTGGTCCACAGTTCCCGGCGGCTGCGGCTGTAATAGGTCATCTTGCCGGTGGCGATGGTTTTCTCAAAGGATTCTTTTGTCATGTAGGCGAGCATCAGCACCTCGCCGGTCTTATAATCCTGGGTGATCACAGGAATCATGCCGTCACTGTTTAACTTAAATTCATCAAAGGAGATGGCAGTCTCAAAGGTGTTGACCGGCAGTTTCTGCGCTTTCAGCTCCTGCTTGATCTCCATATAGTCCGGTCTTTTACCAGAATTGCTGCCGGGATTTCCGTTTGGAGCGATAGTATTTTTCCTGCCATCCTGACAGGCATTCCGGCAATTCTGTGGGGCGCCAATAAAGAGCATTCCTGACGCTATGCTCATTTTGAGCAGGTCTGCCGCCACGGCGGCGTCGGAAGTCTCCGCCATGATAAAGACCGGCACATTCAGTTTCACTTTTAAGAAATCCGCCGTCTGCACATAGACGCTGTCCATGAAGTCTCCGGCCAGAACGATTCCGCCAAATCCCTCTTCTTCCACCGCTTTTCTGGCGCGGAGCAGACAACGTTCCGGAAGGCTTAAAGACTGACTTTCCGGCTGTGGGACCGCTTCTCCCTGTGCCACGCCTTCTTCCGAAAGAGAATCCATCTCAAGATACAGATAGATCCGGTCAGCCCCAAAGCGGTCGGAGCCTTCTTTTACCGCATCCAGGTTATCCTGTCCTTCTGTCTTTACAAAAACCCGCTTCGCACCGGCATAGATCATCTTTTTGATATCCTCAAATCGCTTCACCTTCGCGCAGACATTGAGCGGGATGTCCGCATTGCGACAGATGGTCTGCATTATCCTGATATCTTCTTCCTGCCCTTCCTCAAAGGATGAGGCGTCGTAATAATATAATTCGTCGGCCCCGCAGTTATCAAAATACCGGGCTGTTTCCTCTGCCTGCTCCGGACTGCTGCCCGACGGAATCTGAGCGATCAATTTAATATAGTCCATACATTTCCTCCAAAATTCATTCCAAACTTATTCGCGAATCCTGACGCCAGATTCGGAATGGCGTCCGCCGACATCACTTTTTTCCGGATCACAGCGCGCCCTTGGTGGACATCACATCGGTGATACGGCTGTCGTACTGCGTCGCCTCGTCAAGCGCCTTGGCAAATGCCTTGAAAGCCGCTTCCATGATATGATGGTTGTTTATCCCGTGGATCAGCTTTAAGTGAAGATTCATGGCGGCGCTGTAAGACACGGCGTAGAAGAACTCCCGCACCATCTCTGTGTCAAATCCGCCGACCTTCTCCACCGTAAACGGCAGGTCGCAGACCAGATATGGCCGTCCGGACAGATCCACTGCCGAGAGAACCAGCGTCTCGTCCATCGGCAGAAGAAAATTTCCATAGCGGCGGATGCCTTTCTTATCGCCCGCCGCCTGTGCGATCGCCTGTCCCAGCACAATGCCAGTGTCCTCGATGGTGTGATGGCAATCCACCTCCAGATCGCCTTCCACCTGACAGCGAAGGTCAAAGAAGCCATGACGGGCAAAGCTGTTCAGCATGTGGTCAAAAAAGCCGATGCCTGTATGGATCTCTGCCTGTCCGCTGCCGTCCAGATTCAGGTCCATGATGATTTTCGTTTCTTTTGTGATCCTCTCTATGTGCGCTCTTCTCTCACTCATTGCCCTCTTCCTCCTCAAAGCGGACAGCGATGGAGTTGGCATGCGCCGTCAAATGCTCCGCTTTCGCAAAGGTTTCAATGTCTTTATGGATTGGCTGCAGCGCCTCTCTGGAATAATAGATGATGCTGGACTTTTTGATAAAGTCATCCACACTGAGCGGCGAGAAGAACTTCGCCGTTCCGTTGGTCGGCAGCACATGGTTTGGTCCCGCAAAATAGTCGCCCAGCGGCTCGGAACTGTAAGAGCCGAGGAAGATCGCTCCGGCGTTTCGGATCTTTGTCATCACTTCAAACGGATTGGCAGTGACGATCTCCAGATGTTCCGAAGCGATATTGTTCGTCACATCGATGGCTTCTTCCAGCGTATCCGCCAGCAGGATGTATCCGAAACTATCGAGAGATTTGCGGATAATGTCCGCCCTTGACAATGTCTGTAAGAACCCTTCGATCTCTTTTTCCACCTGTGCGGCAAGACTTTCGCTGGTCGTCACTAAAATGGCGCTGGCCAGTTCGTCATGCTCCGCCTGGGACAGCAGGTCCGCCGCCACAAAACGAGGGTTCGCGGTCTCGTCCGCCAGCACGAGGATCTCGCTCGGTCCCGCGATGGAGTCAATGCTCACATGACCGTACACCGCTTTTTTGGCCAGAGCCACATAAATGTTTCCCGGGCCCACAATCTTATCCACCTTTGCGATGGACTGCGTGCCGTATGCCAGCGCGCCGATCGCCTGGGCGCCTCCCACCTTGTATACATGGGTTGCTCCCGCTTCGTGAGCCGCCACCAAAGTCGCCGGCGTCACCTCACCGTTTTTGTCCGGCGGCGTCACCATGACGATCTTCTCCACGCCTGCCACCTTCGCCGGCACGATGTTCATAAGCACCGAAGACGGATAGGCTGCCTTTCCTCCCGGCACATACACGCCCACGGAGGCGAGCGCCGTCACCTTCTGACCGAGGATGGTTCCGTCCGGTCTGGAATCAAACCAGCTGTACTGCCTCTGTTTTTCATGGTATTCCCGGATATTCACCAGAGACTTGCGGATGACTTCCACCAAAGAAGCATCCACTTTCTCATAGGCCGCCGCAATCTCTGCTTCTGTCACCTGAATGGTCTCCGGCGTCAGCCTGCATCCGTCAAACTTCTCTGTATAGTCAAAGAGCGCCTCGTCCCCCCGCTCTTTGACCGCGTTGAGGATCTCCTGCACACTGTCCGCGTAGGAATCATACTGATTGGGACTTCTTTTTAAGAGATCGCTTAAAATATTTTCTGTCGTCTCTTTATCTATTTTTACAACTCGCATTGTTTCCCCTTTCCTGACGCACCTGCTGCGTCAATAATGTTTAACGCCCGCAGATCCTGAATCAGTCTGCGGATCCTTTCCTGTTCCATCTTAAGGCTCACCTGATTGACCACCATGCGGGCAGACAGATCGCAGATCTCCTCCAACACCTCCAGGCCGTTGGCGCGCAGGGTGGAACCCGTCTCCACGATATCCACGATCACCTCAGACAGTCCCACGATCGGCGCCAGCTCCACAGAGCCGTTCAGTTTGATGATCTCCACCGTCTGAAATTTCTTATTATAAAAGTAATCCTTGGCGATGTGCGGATACTTGGACGCCACACGAATCAGCTCTCCATGCTGTAACTTTTCTCTGGCGGACGCCGGACCGCAGACGCACATCCGGCACTTTCCAAAACCGAGATCCATCACTTCGTAAAGATTTCTTCCTTCCTCAAGGATCGTATCCTCACCGACAACGCCGATGTCCGCCGCACCGTATTCCACATAGGTCGGCACATCGGAAGCTTTCGCCAGGAAGAACTTAAGCTTCAGCTCCTCGTTGACAAAAATCAGCTTCCTCGTCTCTTTATCTTTCATGGCCTCGCAGGTGATGCCCAGTTGTTCAAACATGGCCATGGTCGTTTTCGCCAGACGCCCTTTTGCCAGGGCAAATGTTAAATACCGCATTCTAGTACTCCCTTCTGAAATTTGCCAGACTCGTCTTTGCCACTCTGCCCGCAGAAAAATCATGGATGATCAGCCCGTCGCCGTCCAGAATGAAGACCGAGTGCGCGCCCTGACTTTTCGCAAAGGAAATGTATTCTCCGGCCCTGTCCGCTGCTTCCATGCAGATGCATTCCACCTTGTCCCCGCCGCTTCGCAGATCCATCGCCAGATGAATCGCTTCCGGCATATCTTTTCTATTATAAAGGAGTACGGAATACTCAAACTCACGGATGGACACCGGGATATTCTGCCGGTCCAGCGCGGACAGCATATCGTCCACCAGAATGGTAAATCCGATGGCCGGCGCATTTTTTCCGAACTGCATGAGCAGATTGTCATACCGGCCGCCCTTTCCGATAGCGTCTCCGGTCCCGTAGGTATATCCCCGGAAAATGATACCGGTATAGTAATCAAAGTGATTGACCATACCGAGGTCAAAGCTGACATATTTCTCATAACCGTAATGGCAGATGACTTCGTAAACCTGTTCCAGACGCTCAATGGCCGCCTGGCATCGCGGATTTATCGTCAGTTTCTTTGCCTGCTCCAGCATGGACGCGTCTCCGTAAAGCTCATTATACTCTAACAGGATATTCCGGTAGCAGTCCTTCATGGGAATATCAGACAAGAGCAGCTCCATTCCCAGCGAATTTTTATTTTCGATATATTCATGAATCTGCGCCTTCACCTCATCGGACACATCCAGCGCCTCCATGATGGCTCTGTAAAACTCGCTCTGCCCGATGTCAATGCGGAAGTCGCTCAGTCCCGCCGCCAGAAAACAGTCGATCATCATGACGATGGCCTCGGCGTCCGCCTCCGGCGAATCGTCGTTGATGTACTCAGCGCCCAGCTCCGTCTTCTCCGCCAGCTTTCCCTGATAACTTCGGTTATTCAGAAATGTATTGCCCACATAGGAAAGCCGCAGCGGAAAATCGCAGTCGCTGTAATACTTCGCCACGCTCCTGGCGATGGACGGCGTCATATCCGGCCGCAGCACCAGCGTGTTATTGTCTCTGTCAAAAAACTTAAACATCTCCCGGGAGCTCACCGTTCCCGTGTCGCTGTTAAATATATCAAAAAACTCGAACGCCGGCGTCTCAATATCCTGATAGCCGTAAAGAGCCAGCACCTGATGGAGCTTACGCTCCAGCGCCGTCTTTTTCTTACATTCTGAGTTATAAATATCTCTGACACCTTCCGGGGTATGCAGTAACTTCTCTTTCATATGTAAAACTCTCTCCCTGTCTTATCAATTTTTATACTGCAGCATATCTCACAGATCTGCCAGTAACAAAATCCTGACACCATAATCTGCCTTGTAGGTTCTGTCTTCCAATCGCATCCATGGCGGGTACTCTGTCACTTCACCGCAATGCAGTAATGACGTGTCACACAAACACGATTACACCGTTCCTCTTGTCATTTGTCAATGATTTTTCTTTGCTATAGTACCACAGCCAAAAATTTATGTCAAAAAAATAGCGCCTGAAGATCAGGCACTATTTTGTCGGCTTTTCTGAAACAGATTATTCGTTTTCTCCCACCAGATGCTTCAGTTCTCTGACGCTCTCGGTCTGGCCCGCAGTCTGATGGCTTGCTTTACCGGCATAATTCTTCACAAATGCCTGCGCTTTGTTGACCGGCTGTCTCGTACCGGCTCCGGCGACACAACCGCCCGGACAGGCCATTCCTTCCAGAAGATACCCCTGATACCGGCCGGCCTTGGCGAGCGCCATGAGTTTTTTACATTCTTTTAATCCTTCCGCGCTTGCCACCTGCATCTTATGCTCCGGATATTTTTCCGCAATGACATCTGCCACCGCACGGGCCACTCCTCCTGAGACCGCGAAACCACGACCGTCTGCAGAAGAATCATTGACGCCGCCCGGCAGATCCTCGATCGTATTTAAGTCAATGCCACGCGCGGCAAAGATCCCCGTCATCTCCTCGAAAGTGAGAACAAAATCCACCTCACTGCGGACAGCCGGATCCATAGCCTCCAGCTTTTTCGCGGAACACGGCCCGATAAAGACTACTTTGGAACCCGGGCGGGTGTGCTTGATCAGACGGGCAGTCAGCGTCATCGGCGTGAGCGCCATGGAAACGCAGTCCGCGTAATCCGGAAACTCTTTTTTTGCCATGGCAGACCATGCCGGACAGCAGGAAGTCGCCATAAACGGAAGCTTCTCCGGTACATTTTCCATGAAATCATCCGCCTCCTGCACGGCACATAAGTCCGCGCCGATTGCCACCTCAAAGACATCGGTAAAGCCCAGCTGCTTGATCGCCGCACGCAGCTTGCCGGAGGTTACTTTCGGACCGAACTGTCCCACAAACGCCGGGGCAATGGCCGCATAGATCCGTTCTCCGGACTGAATGCCCCGGATAACCTGGAAAATCTGGGATTTATCTGAAATAGCCCCAAAAGGACAGTTCACCAGACACATACCGCAGGAAACACATTTATCATAGTCGATCTCCGCCTTACCCTGAGAGTCCGAATGGATGGCATCCATACCACAGGCTGCGGCGCAGGGACGTTCCTGTGTGATGATGGCGTTGTAACTGCAGGCATTCGCACAGCGTCCGCATTTGATACATTTATCCTGGTCGATGCTCGCCTTCCCGATGGTACGGTCCAGATGAACCGCATCTTTCGGGCAGACTTCCATACACGGATGGGCCAGACAGCCCATGCAGCCTTCTGTGACGATGAGGCGTTTCTCCGGGCAGGCGTTGCAGGCGAACTTGATGATATTGATGAGAGGCGGCGTGTAGTAAGTCTCCGGCCGGTCGGCGGCATCCACATCCTCAGAGATCGGCGCCTGGTTGCCTGCGTCACGGCACGGCAGCCCCATGGCAAGACGGACTCTCTCTCCCACGATCGCTCTCTCCAGGAAAACGTCGTTCCGGAAATTCGCCACATCACCCGGGATGATCTCATAAGGGATCTTCTCCATCTGCTTTTCCACCGGCGCATCTTTCTGATAAGCCATCTTCGCCACCTCAGTAAAGACCCTATGGCGGATATCCTGTATTCTTGTCTCAATTCCTCGCATAGATATTCTCCTTCTTTTTCTGTGAAACTTTCACTGCGGCCGCCGTCTCCGGCGGACAGCAGCATGATCTGATCTCTTTTTCTCTGCATGCATCACTGTTATTATACACTTCTTCCGTCTGTTTTTACAGTATAAACTTCACCTGCGCACAAAAGTTTCTTGTGCATTCTGCGCATTGATGATTCTGTTATAAATGTGTATAATAAACGGATGTCACAATGACTCTTTATGCAGTTACCCTGCCTGTCTCCGAATGACAGGCGCAGTTTCTGCGGCCGGATCTCATCCCTGCCGCAGCAAATAAATGGAGAGAAAAATGAACGAAAACTTTTACAAAAAAATAATGCGTCTCTTCCAGACGCATCCGGCATATATTTATCCTCTGAATCTTGTCAACCGGCTCCTCACGCTGTCCGGCTTCGTCTTATATCCCGTCCTTCTGGTCGTGAGCGCTGTCGGTCTCGATAAACGCTTCTTTGCCTTTCTGTTTCTGCCCGCCTTCTTTTTTCTGGCCATGAGCCGAATCCGAAAGCTGATCAACAGTCCGCGTCCTTATGAGATGTACGATATCCTGCCGCTGATCCCCCGGGATGGTCAGGGACAGTCCTTTCCCAGCAGACACGTATTCTCCATCTTTCTGATTGGAACACTGTGGTGCGGCGTATGGCTGCCTGTGGGGATCCTTCTTATTCTTTTCGGAATCCTCCTTGCCTGCATCCGTGTGGCGGCAGGTGTACATTTTCCAAAAGATGTCCTGTGGGGCGCCATCTTCGGCATCATCTGCGGGGCACTGACCTTACTGATCAGCACCCTGTAGCGGTGCTTTTTTTCCGCCTTTTTTCTTTTTATTTTCATACATCCGCGCATCGGCCTTGCTGATCATCATATTCAGAAAGGCCTTTGTCTTCTCAAAATCTTCCGTATAGGAGATGCCATAATCTGCCGTGATCTGCCGCGACTCTCTGATACCGTAGTCAATCTGCAGAAGCTGCGCGCAGATCTCCTCAATCCGGCTGTGCACCCGTCTCTCCGGGCAATTTAAAAAGATGACCAGGAACTCATCGCCGCCATAACGGATGATCGAATCGCTGTCACGCACAGAGCTTTTCAGCACCGTAGCCACGCCGGCCAGCACTTCATCTCCGGTGAGATGACCGTAAGTATCGTTGATTTCCTTAAAATTGCGAATGTCCATGAGAATCATGGCGACACTGCGCAGTTCATCTCCCGGACGCATCCGGTCGAGAAACATCCACTCATTCAGAAACCGGCGGTTATACAGACCTGTCAGCTCATCCACATAGATTTTCTCGTAGATATCCCTTGACATATAGACGACATTCTGCTGACTCTCTTCAAGATCCTCGATTGCCGGATTCTTTCTGACCAGAGGGAGGATCTTCTCCTCATACTCTTTTGCCGGCATCGGCCGGGAAAAATAATATCCCTGCACATAGTCGCACCGGATCCTTTTCAGAAAATCAAACTGTTCTTCCGTCTCCACACCTTCGGCGATCACTTTAAGGCGCAGCCATTTTGCCATGGAAACGACGGAGGAGAGAATCCTCTTGCTCTTAAAATCATTGGCATGGGAAAACAAAAACTTCATATCAAGTTTCAGATAATCCACCTGAATATCCTTCAAAGTATTTAAGGAAGAAAAACCGCTCCCAAAATCATCCATCATGATCCGAAACCCTCTCTTTCGAAGCTCACAGATCATATTGTTGACGAAATCCGGATTATCCATATACGCCGTCTCCGTCAGCTCCAGCTGCAACAGTCCCGGCGGTATCGAATACTTATCCACCAGACGGCTCAGCTTGTCCGGCAGGCTGGCGTTGGAGCAGTCGACCCGGGGCATATTGACAGAGACAGGCGCCGGTGTCGCCCCGCATCAATCCATTTTCTGATATACTGACAGACTTTTTCCCACACATAGTAATCCAGCTTCTCAATAAACCCGTTTTTCTCGAGAACCGGGATAAACTGCGCTGGTGCGATCAGTCCTTTTTTCGGATGATTCCACCGGATCAACGCCTCCGCTCCGTATGGAAACTGTGTATATCCATCATATTTTGGCTGAAAATAGACAACAAACTCCCCATTACAGAGGGCCGGCCGCATATCGTTAAAGACCTCCTGTTCCTGCATGATCTGCTGTCCCAGTTTTTCATCATAGATGCCGATGTAATCCTGATAGCGATTTTTAATCTTCCGGCTCGCCATGGTAGCGAGGATGAACATTGTCTCAGCCGGTGTGCGGTTGTCCTCCACCCGGTAAATACCGAAGGACGGCTCCAGGGCAAAGGTCGTACTGTAAGACAGGATCCGTCCGATCAGAAAACGCAGCATTCTCTCACAATCCCCTTCCTCATAAGGAATACAGATGCCGAAAATGTCGGATTCGATCCTGCCGAAGGTACAGTGGGAATAGTGCCCGGATATTTCACGGAGAAGGTCTCCCATAAAGCACAGGATCCGATTACCGACCTCCTCGCCCCAATAGGAATTGATCAGCCGGAACCGCTTGATATCCATGCGGATAAAGACAAAAGGCTCCGTCGGATATTTTTTCAGCATTTCTTCTGTTTTCTTAAAGAAATGCATCCGGTTATACAGTCCCGTCACCGAATCGTGCTCCGCCATATGCTTCATCTGCTGCAGATACCCCATCCGGCTTCTGGCAATGGCATTTTTCAGGCGGGTCATAAGAATCCTCTCTTTGTAAGGTTTGATAATAAAGTCCCAGGCGCCCAGCTCCAGCGTACGCTCTTCCGTGGAGATATCACTGTCTCCGGTCATGGCGATCACCGGAATCCCCTCCCACGGAGAATCTTTCAGCCGTTTCAGAAACTCATAGCCATCCATGACAGGCATCACAATATCCAGGAGAATGGCAATGATCTCTTCGCTGTTTTCTTCCAGAATAGACCATGCCTGGGCGCCGTTCTCCGCTTCCAGTACATCGTAATCGTTCTGAATCATATAGCGCAGGATAGTTCTGTTAATTTTCTGATCTTCCACAATCAGAATCGTATTTCTATCTTCCTTTATTCCAACACCCCATCATTCCGGTAAAGAAAAAAGGTGCTGCCATTACACAACACCTTCCTTCTCTTGTAAAAATCCTCTCGGAATTCTTATCTGAGACTTATTAGTCTTCTTTTGGAGTATCTAACGCCTTGATACTCAGGCTGATCTTTCTCTCATCTTTCTTGAAGTCAACAACCTTGGCAGTGATCTCTTCGCCAACCTTCAGTACGTCTGATGGTTTCTCGATGTGCTCTTTTGCAATCTGAGAAACATGAAGAAGAGCGTCAACGCCCGGCTCCAGCTCAATAAATGCACCGAAGTCTGTCATACGGGCAACCTTACCGGTCACTACGTTGCCGACAGCATACTTCTCGTCTGCGGTAAGCCATGGGTTCGTCTCCGGGAACTTCAGAGATAAAGCAATCTTCTCACCCTGGATATCCTTGATCAGAACCTTAACCTGCTCGCCTACTGTGAAGACCTTCTTCGGATTCTCCACACGGCCCCAGCTCATCTCAGAGATATGCAGAAGACCGTCAGCGCCGCCCAGGTCGATGAACGCACCAAAGTCTGTCACGTTCTTAACAGTTCCTTCTACTGTCATGCCAGGCTCGATTCTTGCAAATAATGCTTCCTGTTTTGCTTTCTTCTCAGCAACGAGAAGCTGTTTGCGGTCACCGATGATTCTTCTCTTGCGAGGATTGAACTCTGTGATCACAAAATCGATCTCCTGACCGTCATATTTCTTTAAGTTCTTCTCATAAGTATCGGACACAAGGCTTGCCGGGATAAATACTCTTGTATCTTCCACAACAACACTTAATCCACCGTCTAATACTTTGGCAACCTTTGCCTTTAACACTTCTTTGTTGTTGAAGGCTTCCTCTAATCTCTTGTTGCCTTTCTCAGCTTTCAGTCTCTTGTAAGTTAAGAGAACCTGTCCCTCGCCGTCATTCACTTTCAGAACCTTAGCCTCCATCTCGTCGCCAACTTTGGCTACGGTGGTCAGGTCTAAGTTCTGGTCGTTGGAATATTCGTTTCTTGTAATGATACCGTCAGATTTATATCCAATATTTAAGATGATCTCATCCTCTTTTACATCGATAATAGTACCCTGTACAACCTCTCCATTTCTGATTGTCTTAAAACTTTCTTCCAGCATCTGGTCAAAACTCATTTCCGCCATGCTTTCATGAACCTCCTTGATAATATTGTTTGGGGTTGAAGCCCCTGCAGTAATACCGAGTATCCCGATATTATGAAAATCCTCCATATTCAAATCATTTTTTGTTTGTATATAAAAAGTATTACTACATTCTTTTTTACTTATCTCAAAAAGTTTTTGTGTGTTCGAACTGTGTCTGCCGCCGATGACGATCATGGCATCGGAGCGCATCGCCAGCTCGCGCGTCTCCTTCTGCCGCTCTTCCGTGGCATTACAAATCGTATTAAAAACATTTATATCATAACCCTTTTCTGAGATAATTTCAACTAAATATTGAAACTTATTGTAGTTAAATGTCGTCTGTGATACAATAGACAGCTTTGTATCTGCATCAACCGCAATCGCTTCCGCCTGTTCCCGATTCTCAATGACAATCGGCGTGGTGTGGCACCAGCCCATGATCCCCTCCACTTCCGGGTGATGGTTGTTGCCCACGATAATAATGATTCTGCCTTCGCCGCTCTCCCTCTCCACGATCCGGTGAATCTTCCGGACAAAGGGACAAGTCGCATCGACCAGCTCAAGACCTACATGGGCAATCTCGTCATAAATCGCCCTCGGCACTCCGTGAGACCGGATGATGATGGTACCTTCGCCCAGTGAGGCGAACTCTCTGCTGTCATTGATGACGCCGACCCCCTGTCTCTCCAGGTCGGCCACGACCTCGTCGTTATGGATAATAGGGCCATAAGTATAAACGTTCTTCTTTCCCGACTCCTTATAAACCGTATCGACAGCTCTGCGAACTCCAAAACAAAAGCCAGCAGACTTCGCTATATTAATCTCCATTCTCTACTCCGGCAAAATTATTTTATTATATTCGGCAATGACCGCATCGACAACTTCTTCCACAGACATGTCCGATGAATCAAGAAGAACCGCATCTTCCGCCTTTTTTAGCGGCGCGATCTCCCGGTTCATATCCTGCCTGTCTCTCTCGATGATATCCCGCTCGATCTGCGCGAGATCACAGTCGACACCTTTCGCCTGCAGCTCATCATAGCGCCGCTTCGCGCGGACTGCTGATGACGCAGTAAGGTAGATCTTCAGGGATGCGTCCGGAAGTACATTGGTGCCGATATCTCTGCCATCCATCAATATGCTGGATGTGCGGGCCATATCTCTCTGCAGATCCAGCAGAGCCGCCCTCACGGCAGGAATCGCCGCTGTGAGCGACGCCATCTTTCCCACTTCTTCCGTGCGGATATACGGGGTGACATTCTCTCCGTTCAGGAAAACCTGCTGCTTCCCCTCCGCATCATATCCGAGGCTGACACGTATCTTCGGACACTCCGCCGAAATACGCTCCGTGTCGTGTCCGTCGATCCCCTCTCTCAGAAAATAGAGAGCGATCGCCCGGTACATGGCTCCCGTATCCACATAAATAAAATGAATCTTATTTGCAATCTCTTTTGCAATGGTGCTCTTTCCGGCGCCCGCCGGCCCATCAATCGCAATACTGTAATACATGGATACTGCCTCCCATCCTCTGGTATCGTCTGTTCTATGTCTAATGACACAGCATTGCCTACACTAAATCATTCTAACACAATCCGCCAAAAAAAGGAACCCCTTTTTTTGCGCAATGTTCATGCAAAACTAAAACGGTCAGGCAAAAAATCCCGCCGTATATCCGGTAGACCAGGCGATCTGCAGATTAAATCCTCCCGTCACCGCGTCCACATCCAGGATCTCTCCGGCAAAAAAGACATTTTTTACGATCCTGGACTCCATGGTCGTCGGAGACACTTCTTTTACATTGACGCCTCCCCTGGTGACGATGGCTTCCTCAAATCCCCGCACTCCGGAAATGTGCATCTCCATCCCCTTCATGAGTTCTTCCATGCGGCGGCGCTCCTTTTTAGTGATATCCCGCACCTTCTTTTCCTCCGGTATCCCGGCTGTTTTCAGGAAAACCGGCACCATTTTCCTTGGAAGCATCCGCTCCATCGCATTGGAGATATTTTTGTTCCGGTAAGTATCAAACTCGCGAAGAAACCGCTTCTCCAGCTGCTCCATCGTAAGAGCCGGTTTTAAATCCAGATACAGAGTGAGACGGCCTTCCTCCAGCGCCTTCTGATACTTCCCGAGACGGGTGCTCGCGGTGAGCACCAGCGGACCGCTGACACCAAAGTGCGTAAAGAGAAACTCTCCGAATCCCTCGTAAATCACTTTTTTTCCGTCTTTGACACGAATGGATATATTTCTGAGCGTAAGCCCCATAAGATCCCGACACCACTCCTCTTTCATGACAAATGGTACCAGAGAAGGATATACCGGTTTTATACTGTGACCGATGGAGCGGGCCAGGCGGTATCCGTCCCCGTCCGAGCCGGTGGACGTATAGGAACATCCTCCGGCAGCGATAATGAGGGAATCCCCGCGGATTACTTTGCCGTCCGTCAGTTTCACTCCCGCAAAAACCGGAAGGTCTTCCTTCACGCTCTTCCCGAACATTTTTTCGTCCAAAACAGTTTTTTCGTCCTGCCCTGAATCAGACATTTCTTTCTCCCCATCCGGAGAAGCCAGCAGGATCTCCTCCGCCTTTGCGTGACAGAGTATCTTCACACGGTTCCGGTCACAGAGCCGCTTCAATGTTCTGATCACATCGGAAGAATGGTCAGACTGCGGAAACACCCGCTGTCCCCTCTCCACCTTTGTCTTAAGCCCCGCCTCCTCCAGAAGACGGATCATATCCTCGTTGTTAAACCGGGAAAAGGCACTGTAGAGAAAGCGGCTGTTGGTCGCCACATGGCCGAGAAACTCCTCCGGGCTGCAGGCATTTGTGATATTGCACCGCCCCTTTCCGGTGATAAAAAGCTTCTTTCCCGGCTTTTCATTTCTTTCTAACAGTATGACCTCTTTTCCCTGCGCAGATGCAGAAATGGCAGCCAGCATCCCGGCTGCCCCTCCGCCAATGATAATCACTTTTTTCATATCTGTGTCTTTTATTCTCCCTTTCCCAGTGCACCGGCATGCGGCACAGCCCTGCGCACACGCCCGGATCCTTATTTAGAAGCTGTTGTAATCGGCGCTTCTATTGTAAACATCGTACTCATTCCAGATTTCTTCCAGCGCCATGAGACGTTTTTCCACGTCATCCTTCCGCAGGAGGGCGATGGCTGTCACCAGCGCGTTGACCACACTCAGCGCGCAGACAAGAGAATCCACGATCGTCATCACATCACTCTTGGCAAACAGACTGCAGTCGGCAAACTCCACGATCGGCGACTGCGCATTGTCCGTCAGTGCGATCGTCTTCGCGCCATGATCTTTAGCAAACTGCAGCGCGATCATCGTCCGTTTGGAATACCTTGGAAATGTGATGCCGATCATCACGTCATTCGGCTGCATGTTGTAAATCTGTTCCAATGTCTCGGAAGTACTGTTGGCATCCACCACAATGACGTTATCAAAAAGCATTTTGAAATAATACCCCATCAGCCCTGCCAGGTGCGCCGCACTTCTTGTTCCCAATATATATAATCTGCGGCCTTCATTGATAAATCTGACCGCCTTGTTGAATTCTTCCTCATCAATCCCGTTCTGGATCGTATCCCGCAGTCTCTCACAGTCTGTGGACAGGATACTCTTTAACACGCCCTTTTCCTGATACCGTTTGGAGGAAAGGGACATTCTCTGCATGGAATTGGAATTGGTCTTCACAATGACCTGAATAGCCTTCTGAAGCTCCGGATATCCGTCATAATCCAGCTGATAGGCAAAACGGACGACCGTGGACTCACTCACGCCCGCCTCTTTTCCCAGCTTGGACGCTGTCAGATAAGCCGCCGTATCAAAATTATTGGTAATGTACTCCGCAAGTCGTTTCTGTCCCTTACTGAAAGAGGATGACTTGCTCTCGATCCGCTGTAATAAATTCATATGTTCCAACTTTAACAATCCACCTATTCTGTAATCTTTTATCCTCACTGATCCTGTTCTGAAACGCATACCTCTGTGGCGGAGAAATCCACAAAACGCAAAAATGTCCTCCCTGCCATCATTCCCGAAAACTTTTCCGGGGACAAGAAATCCCCGTGCGGTCAGAGCCGCACAGGGAGAAGCCGCCTTCTGTCAGTCAGACATTTCAGGACGGTCTGCCTTCTGTCATTTGCCCGGATAAATAATGACAGAATCCACATCATAGCCTTCCAGCTCTTTTCTTCCCTCAAGACCGGCAAGTTCCATAAGGAAAAGGACTTTCACAACCTTTCCGCCCAGTCTCTCGATCATCCGGATCGCTGCAGCCGCCGTTCCTCCCGTCGCCAGCAGATCATCGACAAGAACGACTCTCTGTCCCGGGAAAATCGCATCCTTATGCATCTCGATGGTCTCCGTACCGTATTCCAGGGAATATTCCTCGCTGATGGTCTCTCTCGGAAGCTTACCCTTTTTGCGGATCGGCACAAAAGCCTTGCTCTTATTATAGGCGAGCGGCATACCAAATAAAAATCCTCTGGCTTCCGCTCCGGCAATCACGTCAAACTCTGTGCCCTCCAGACATTTCATCAGCTCATGGATGCTCAGTTTCAATCCTTCCGGATCCTGAAGGACCGAGGTCACATCCCGGAAAATAATCCCCGGCTTTGGAAAATCCGGAATACTTTTTACATAATCTTCAAGCTTTCTCACTTCGCCCACCCTTTCTCTTTAACATACCACGACTGCCGCGCAAAGACGATCCTTCCGGCTGTCCCGCGTCCGCATGGCCGCTATGTTATACTGCGGTTTTATTATAACAGAAATATAATCGAAAAAACAGAAAAAACGACAAATCCACCCAGGAGATTCCACCCGAAGGTTCCTGTTCACCCGGTGACCGGGAATACCCGCAAAACATGCTTACTGTGCCGGCGTGTCCTTAAGCTCCAGGTCACAGAAAAGCGCGATGGCCTTTACAACCCCTTCCTCATCGTTGCTGACCGTCACGTAATCTGCCGCTTCCTTCAGGCTCTCCTCACCATTTTCCATGGCAACGCCCAGGCCGGAATCCCGCACCATCTCCAGGTCATTGTTCCCGTCGCCGCATGCCATGATCTCTTCCATCGGAATCCCGAGGATCTTTCCGAGATTTAAAAGCGCGTCTCCTTTGTTACAGGTACAGTGGTTGATCTCCAGATTATTGGTCAGAGAACAGGTCACTGCCAGATCCGGGATCGCGCCGAGCTCCCGGAACGCCTCCTGCCGTTTTTCTTCTTCCCGGAAAAACATATTGATCTTCTCCACAGGAGCCTTATGCTCTCTCACCCATGCCCGCAGATCATCAATCCTCGTCCTGGACTTATGGATCAGTGTCTGGATCGCCGGCTCAATGCCGAAGGTTTCAAGATTATCATAAAACCGTCCTTCACACCAGCCGCCGCCAAGGGCATACGCATCATAAAAGGTATCATATTGTTCCAGTATGTCAAAGATCTCCAGAGCCCGCTCCCAGGCAATGCCGTTCGTGTACACGGCCTTTCCTGTGGCAAGCTCCACCACTGCGGCGCCGTTAGAGGAGATCACATACCGGACCCCCTCGATATCGGTCAGCTCTTTTGGAATCCCTGACCAGACCCTGCCTGTTGCCGGCAGGACTTCAATCCCCTGGCGGATACATGCCTCCAGCACTTCCTTAGTGTAAGGCGTCAGCTGCTTGTCCGTCGTCAGTGTCGTTCCGTCCAGATCAAGCCCGATCAGCCGGATCTTTCTTTTTTCTACTTTCGTATCTGTCATTCTTATTCCCTCGTTTACATTTCTCTTTTTACTTTTTTGTACCTGTGTACGCTTATCACTTTCCTGCCGTCTCACAGGAAAAGCGGTAATTCTTTACCACGATCTGCATGGTGCGCTGTCCACGCCACTCATTAATCTCCGGATAGTAGGTGCAGTCCATGCGTACCGAAGAGGACAGCCCCTTTCGTGTCCGCTCTGTCTCCATCCGTCCGCAGGACTCTTCCATATCCGCAAAAAAATGTGCCGCATCTCCAAAATAAATGGCCTCCATGCCATATCCGTCCGTATCCCGCAGAAACATTTTGAGGCAGCGGCCGGAACTCCCCAACTCTCTGATGCCGGCGACAGAAAACCCTTTCTGCGCAAAAAGCGGTTTCTGGTTGCCATTTCCAAAAGGCTCCAGAGCGTCAAGTTCCGAAAGAAACTCCTCTGACAGCCAGGAAACCGGCAGAGCGATGTCGATATGTACTTTGCGGACGAAGTCCTCCTCCGTCAGCTGCGCGTTGGCATTCAGCCGTTCCCGGAACTCTTCCAGCCGGCCTTCCTCCATGGATAGTCCTGCCGCCATCGGATGGCCGCCAAACTTGGTAAAACAGTCCTTCACCCGGACCATCTCATTATACATGTGATACGTCTCAATGGAACGGCCGGAGCCCTTCAGCCCCTCTGCAGTCCTCGTGATCACAAACACCGGTTTATTATAGCACTCTCTGATTCTTCCTGCAATAATTCCTGCAATACTTTCATGACAATCCGGCAAAAAAACGACAAGCACTTTATCGTGGATATGCCCGGTAGTTTCCAGATACCGATGAGCTTCCTCTTCTCCCTGCCTGGTCATCTCCTTGCGCTCGGCATTCAGCAAAAGCAGTTCCTCCGCCATGGCCTGACACCGGGAAACGTCCGTACAAAGCAGTAAATCCAGAGCTTTCTTCGCCGTCGTCAGTCTTCCGGAGGCATTGATACAGGGGCCGAGGATAAATCCCAGGTGATAGGCCGTCAGCTTTTTTTCTTCCAGATGATTGACCGCGATGAGCGCCCGCAGCCCGGGAATCTTTGTCTCGTTCATCCGGCGAAGTCCCTCTTTTACAAGAATCCGGTTCTCATCCTGCAAAATCATCACATCGCAGACCGTTGCCATCGCCGTCATCTCCAGAAATTCTTCCGTCTCCTTCCGGTCAATGCCAAAGGCATCGTACAAAAGCTGCACGAATTTAAATGCCACCACAGCGCCACAGATCCCCTTAAACGGATAGGGACAGTCGTCTCTTTTGGGATTGATCACCGCGTTTGCCTCCGGCAATATTTCCCGCCGGACACCATCTTCCTCTGTAAAAGGCACATCATGATGATCCGTCACCACAAAGGTAAGCCCCAGACTCTTTCCGTAAGCGATCTGCGGCGCCGCCGCAATGCCGTTATCACAGGTGATCACCGTGTCGATGCCATCCTCATACGCCTGGTCGATGAGATGCTCATTGATGCCGTATCCATCGGCAACCCGGTCCGGGATCCGGTAGTCCACATCCGCCCCGCAGCGCAGCAATCCTTTATATAATATATAATTGGAAGAGACGCCATCCACATCATAATCAGAGATGATCCGGATTTTCTTTCCTTCTTCTATTTTCTTCCTGACAATATCCACGCCTTTTTTTGCATCTTTCAGCAAAGACGGCTCATAAAGATCTTGCAGCGTCCCGTGCAGATATTTCTCCATCTGCGCGTCGGTCGTCAAGTCTCTGTTTCTCATAAGCCGCGCGAGCACCGGGCTCACATGAAAGCGCTCTGCGATCCCGTTAAAATCCGCCCGCTTTGCGGCAATAAACCATTGTTCCATCACTGCTCCTCCTTTTTGTGGCAAAAAGAGGCTGCCAGACAAAGCAGCACTTCTTGCAGACGACATCACCGTCCAAAAGAAGCGCGCCGTCCCGGCAGCCCCCTGTCATATGATGTAAGACCAAAAATTATTTTCTCTTTTTACCGGAAGATTTCTTTTTTCCAGCCTTCTTTCCTTCCTCTCCGGAAGCCTGTTTTTTCGTCCCGACACCCGCCTTCTTCTGCGCAGAAGCCTTTCTCTTATCAGAGAGCATCTTCATACGGTACCACAGTGGTCCCGTGATACATACGGAAGAGTACGCGCCGAAGACAACGCCGCACATCAGTGTAAGAGAGAACTCCTTGATGGCAGCCACACCGACGATGTAAAGAATCGCAATGGTGATGAACGTCGTCAGAGAAGTATTGATGGAACGAGTCAGTGTCTGACTGATACTCGTGTTGACCACCACGTCGATTCCCTGTTTTACCATCTGATTATCTTTCAGGTTCTCCCGGATACGGTCAAAGATAACGATCGTCGCATTGATGGAATATCCGAGGATCGTCAGCATACACGCGATAAACGTACTTCCCACCGATAATCTTGCCACCGCATACACGGTAAATACACAGAGTACATCGTGGAGCAGGGCAAGTACCGCGCTGACACCGAACTTCATATCTTTAAACCGGAACGCCACATAGATGAGCATACACACAGCCGCAATGGCCACTGCCACTGCCGCATCCTGCCGCATCTCACTGGAAATACTTCCCGTGATCTGCTGCACCTGATAATCTGAGATGGCGTAGGAATCCTTGAGGGTGGTCTCCAGGGCTTCTCTCTGGTCCAGAGAAAGCTCGCCGGTCTTTACTACCAGTTCATTGGCTCCCTGTACTTTCTGGGACTGCACGGTCCCGCCGCCGACATTTTCTCTCACGGTATCGCAGATCTGCTGGTCAAGCTCATCCGTGATCGGGTCGTCCAGCGTCATGGTGATAGCCGTACCGCCGGAGAAATCCAGATCGTAGTTTAAGATCTGTCCGATCGAGTTTTTGTTGATCGGCAGAAATACAAATCCAAGGATAATGACGATCAGGGATGCCACCATACAGAACTTGCTGAGCTTAATATAATTAAATACTTTAAATACCTTTGCCCGTCCGTAGAACTTCTCGTCTTTAAGGCCGAGATTATATGCGCTCATCATCAGCTTCTTTGTCACAAAGAGAGCCGTGAACATGGACAAAATGATACCGATCGCCAAAGTCTGCGCAAAACCTTTTACCGTTCCGGATCCTTTGATCCAGAGTACTGCCGCCGCGATCAGTGTGGTGATATTCCCGTCGAGGATGGCGGACAGTGCTTTATGATAACCGGTCTCAATGGCGTTGATCACGGACTTTCCGGCGTTGATCTCCTCCTTGATACGGGTAAAGATGATAACGTTGGCATCCACCGCCATACCGATCGCCAGGATCACACCGGCGATACCGGGCAGCGTCAGGGTAGCGTTAAATCCGTTGATCGCAAGCAGGTTCAGGATCACATAACCGAGCAGTGCAAAACCGGACAGTAGACCAGGAATCCGGTAAAGGATCGTCATAAACAGGAAGATGACCACGATACCGATGGCTCCCGCCAGAAGGCTCGTGTCGATGGCATCCTGTCCCAGTCTCGCGCCGACCACGTTGGACTGTACTTCCGTCAGAGTCAGCGGAAGCGCGCCGATACGGATGGTGGAAGCCAGTTCTTCCGCTTCCTCATAACTTTCCATATTTTCGATGACGCACTCACCCTCTGTGATAGCGGACTGCACGGTCGGTGCGCTCACTACCTGACCGTCATAATAAATGTAGATCGGTTTGCCGATATTGGCTGAGGTGGCGTCGGCAAACGCCTGTTTTCCCGCCTCATCCATCGTCAGGGAAACTACGTAGTTATTGATACCGTTCTCATCGTAAGTACCTGCTTCCGCACTCTCAATATTGGAACCGGTCAGCACCTCTGTACCGTCCTCTGTCTGGAAAGACAGATCGCCCGGCTTGCCCAGCTCCTCCAGGATCTCGTTGGCGTTAGTCGCCCCCGGAATCTCAACAGTGATCCGGTTGGCGCCTTCCTGGTATACCTCGGACTCCGTGCTGTAATTCTGCACACGGAGCTGCAGCTTATATATGGTGTCATCCATATCCGTCTGGGACGGATTATCCTCATTTACCTCATACGTCACGCTGACGCCGCCGGCCAGGTCAAGACCCAGCTCGATGTTTTTGGCAGAACCGAGATGATGAGGACCAAGTCCCACCAGAACGGTATAAAGACATACGGCAGCGACGACGATCGTCACCAGAATCGTCAGAACAGCATTCCGCTTCGGATTGCTGTTCTTTTTACGTTTACTTGCCATTTTTTACTCCCCTTCCTGTGCCAGAGCGGCCTGAATCATAATGGCACATTCCACACGTTTTCTTTCCATCTCGCAGCTTAAGTCATAGGCGTCGTCTATGACACCGTGGAACTTGTAAGAATTTGCTGCACAGCCGCCGCTGCAGTAAAATCTCGCAAAGCACTCCCTGCATTTTTTCTTCGTATAGACGTTACACTGACGGAACTCGTCCGCGATATCCGGACGCTTAATGCCGTCAAAGACATTGCCCATGAGGAACTTCTCCTCTCCCACGAACTGATGGCACGGATACAGATCTCCCCACGGCGTCACTGCAAGATACTCCGTTCCGCTTCCGCAGCCGGACAGTCTCTTCGCCACGCACGGGCCGCCGGTCAAGTCGATCATAAAGTGGAAGAAATTAAATCCTCTTCCTTCCTTCTTTCTTTTGATGATCTCTCTTGCAAGACGGTCATATTCCTCAAAGATCTGCGGAAGATCCTCCTCCCGGATGGCATACGGTTCTTCCGGAAGACCCACAACCGGCTCCATGGAGATCTGCTCAAAACCTAAATCTGCCAGATGGATCACGTCATTGGAAAAGTCCAGATTCTTTCTGGTAAAGGTTCCTCTCACATAATACTTCTGCTGTCCTCTCGACTCGGCAAACCGGATAAACTTCGGCATGATGATATCATAGCTGGACTTGCCGTTACGGGTCGGGCGCATGTAATCGTTGACTTCCTTCCGCCCGTCAACGCTCAGGACCACGTTATCCATCTCCTGGTTGGCAAACTCCATCATCTCATCATTTAAGAGGATGCCGTTGGTCGTAAAGGTAAAGCGGAAATGCTTGTCATACTTTTTCTCCAGAGTACGTCCGTACTCCACCACTTCTTTTACGACTCCGAAATTCATCGTCGGCTCCCCGCCAAAGAAGTCAACCTCCAGATTATGTCGGTTGCCGGAGTTCTCTACGAGAAAGTCAAGCGCTGCTCTTCCGACCTCAGCGCTCATGAGCGCCCGGTCACCCTTGTACTCTCCTTCCTCCGCAAAGCAGTAGCGGCAGGCAAGATTACAGTCATGGGCAATGTGAAGACATAACGCCTTGACCACCGTCTTTCTCTCTTTTACTTCCTTGATATAATCCTCATATATATCGTCCGTAAACAGAAGTCCCTGCTCTTTTAATTCCAGAACCTCCTGATAAGCTTCGTCTATCTCTTTTTCATCATAGGCAAGCTGCTGCCTGATCGCATCCAGGCTGTTCTCCTCAAACAGAGAGATCACATCATATACCACATCGTCCACCACATGAATGGCTCCGCTGCAGATATCCATCACGATATTGTATCCATTATTCTTGTACTGATGAACCACAATACGACTCCTTTCTGTTCCCCGATTTTGTATCATGGCAGTTATGAAATGTCCCGTCCGGACGCGATTCCTTTATCCCGGCGCATCGCTCCATCGCTTTCATGACATCGTTCATAACTCCCATGACACAACAGATAGGGTGAACAGATTCCTCTGCTCACCCTATTGCAAACATACCGGACAAACTCCGGTCCTATGCTGCGGTTCAATTATTTGTTGTTCTCGCAAGTCTGGTTTCCAACCGTACAGGATGTCTTGCATGCGGACTGACAGGATGTCTGACATTCGCCACAGCCGCCCTTACACATGCTCACCGCATATGTCTTGTTGCCAGTAAGTGTTTTAACACGCTTCATATCAAATGCCTCCTTGCTCTTAATCTTCTATGTAATCTGAAACGCCGTTCCTCTCACGCCGGAACCATCTTCGTCCGGGCGAACTCCCCGGATGTTATCCATCCGGACATCTCCCCGAAAACGCAGCGCAGACGCCGACGTCACAGACGACACTCCTTTGTGTAGTATAACACAAACATTTTTATAAAGGAAGAGTTTTTTTCAGCTGAGCATCCCGCCAAGCATTCCGCTCCCGGCGCAATAAAGAAAAGTTGTAAACAGAGAAAACATTTGTGCAACGATCTGCTGTCCGCTTCCCGCCCGTAGCAATAACAAAAACAAAAAGTACAGACATCCCACAGCCAGTCCCCAGAGAAACCCTCTCTTCTCATTTCGCCTGCCGCAAAAGAACCCTCCCGCAAAACAGGAGATCACGCTGATACAGATGATCCCGATATTTTCCGCGCTGGCAGACAGCTCCGCTTTCAGCATTATGAAAGCAAAGACCGCAATGAGAAGGATCGTCGCCACGGCCGCCGCCACAGCTCCGATCAAAAGGGCTATCATCTTTTTTAATCCAATCTCCCGCAGATTACCATTTTCTTTCATGAGACACCTCGGATTTTTTTATATTGTATGAAAAAGGGGCCGGGATTAGAACGGCAGTTGCATCCAATATCTTTTTCCCGCTTCCTGTCACTTAAGAAAAAAGAACCGCTGCGCACGCAACGATTCTCGTATAATGTCTACTCTTCTTCTGTTTTTGTGAGATTCGGTTTTTCCACTGCCGCGATGGCGTCTTTTTGCATCGGAATACGGCAGTTCCGGTTGTTACCGAACTCAACGATAACGGTGTTGTCCATGATGTCAATGATCACACCATAGAATCCGCTGGTCGTCAGAACACTGTCGCCGGCCTGCATACTCGCGTGCATTGCCGCCGCCTCTTTCTGCTGTTTTTTCTGCGGACGAATCATCATAAAGTAGATGATTGCTCCAAAAACTACGACATAGAGAATGATCGTTATGATGTTCGCACTTGCTGCCTGATTTAATAACATGTGATACCTCCATTTTCTTCTATTATAATATATACCTAAATAATATATATCCTGTCAGGATAAATGCAGCTTACCTGCCGACGCCCTCAGTCTTCCGGCGTCAGAAATCCTTCAAGAGTCTCCTTTTTAAACTCTTTATAGCGATGTTCCTCGATGGCTGTCCGGATGCGTTCCATCAGATGATTGTAGAAATACAGGTTATGAAGAACGCAGAGTCTCATTCCGAGCATTTCCTTCGCCTTTAAGAGATGTCTGATATAAGCGCGGCTGTACGTCCGACATGCCGGGCATCCGCAGCCTTCCTCGATCGGCCTTTCATCCAGTTCATACTTCTTATTAAAAAGATTCAGCTTGCCATGGGCGGTGTACACATGACCATGGCGTCCGTTTCTCGACGGATACACGCAGTCAAAGAAATCCACGCCCCGGTCCACCGCTTCCAGGATATTCGCCGGTGTACCCACACCCATAAGGTAGGTGGGCTTATCTTCCGGCAGGCAAGGGACTGTCTCATCCAGGATGTGATACATCTCCTCGTGAGTCTCTCCCACCGCCAGGCCGCCGATGGCATAGCCATCCAGATCCATCTCGCTGATGATACGGGCGTGTTCCTTTCGCACATCTGCCAGAATACCGCCCTGATTGATGCCGAACAGAAGCTGGTGCGGATTCACCGTATCCGGCAGACTGTTAAGCTCTGCCATCTTCTTCTTACATCGCTCCAGCCAGCGGGTCGTCCTCGCCACGGAATTACGGATGTACGCTTCATCCGCCTTGCTCGGCGGGCATTCGTCAAACGCCATCGCGATGGTCGAACCGAGATTCGACTGAATCTGCATGCTCTCCTCCGGTCCCATGAAAATGTGATGGCCGTCGATGTGGGACTGGAAATATACGCCTTCTTCCTTAATCCGCCGGAGCCCCGAGAGGGAAAACACCTGAAATCCACCGGAGTCCGTCAGGATCGGCCTGTCCCACGCCATAAACTTGTGGAGTCCGCCAAACTTCTTGATCAGCGCATCCCCCGTCCGCACATGCAGATGGTAGGTATTGGACAGCTCCACCTGTGTTCCTATCATTTTTAAATCGTCTGTGCTGACAGCCCCCTTGATGGCGCCCACCGTTCCCACATTCATGAAAACCGGCGTCTCAATAGTGCCGTGCACGGTCTCCAGTCTGCCTCTTTTTGCCAGACCGTCTTTTGTCAATAAAGTATACATATTCTCTCCTATTTTATACATACAAATCCAATTCTAGCACAAAGGGAAAGATTGCACAACTCTTTTTTGGAATTATTATATTATAAAACCGCCGGTCTGCCTTACAAGACAGACCGGCGGCGCAGGTTCACGAAAGAAGTCTCACTTTATTTTCATCAGGGAATCCATGTTCTTACCGGAGGTTTTCTCCGTTGGAGGCGATGACTTCTTTGTACCAGTGGAAGGATTTTTTCTTTGTCCGTTTCAGTGTTCCGTTTCCGGCGTTGTCCTTATCCACATAAATAAGACCGTACCGTTTGGACATCTCGCCGGTGGTGGCGCAGATCAGGTCAACGCATCCCCACGGGGTGTATCCGAGGAGCTCCACACCGTCCTCGTCCACCGCCTGCATCATCGCCTGAATGTGGGAACGCAGGTAATCAATGCGGTAGTCGTCATTGATGCTGCCGTCCGTCTCCACTTCGTCCACGGCGCCAAGGCCATTTTCCACGATAAAGAGCGGTTTCTGGTAGCGGTCATAGAGCGCATTTAACGTAATGCGAAGCCCCATCGGGTCGATCGGCCATCCCCACTGGCTGCAGGTAAGGTACGGATTCTTCGCGGAGGCAAACACATTTCCTCCTGACGCTTCGCCTTTGCCGTCCGCGCGGACGCAGCGGCTGTTATAATAGGAAAGGGAAACAAAATCCACGGTATTTTCTTTTAGGATCCTGGCGTCGTCCGCACCGATTTCCAGATGGATGCCTTCTTTTTCCAGGATTTTTTTCGCGTAGGACGGATACTCGCCCCGCACCTGCACGTCGATAAAGAAATAGTTCTCTCTGTCTTTTTTCATGCTCTCCCACACATCCAGCGGGTTGCAGCTGTACGGATAGACGCTCCCAGCTGCCAGCATACAGCCGATCTGAAACGCCGGGTTGATCTCGTGGGCCAGCTTTGTCGCCAGCGCCGACGCCACCAGCTCGTTGTGTGCCGCCTGGTACTTGACCTGCAGTTCATTTTCTCCTTCCTGAAAGCAGAGTCCGGCGCCCATGAACGGCAAATGCATGAGCATGTTGATCTCGTTAAAGGTGATCCAGTAGCGCACTTTCTCTTTATAACGGCGAAACAGAGCTTCGCAGTAACGGATATAGCAGTCGATCACCGTCCGGCTGCGCCAGGAGCCGTATTTCTCTACAAGCGCCAGCGGCATATCAAAATGGCAGATGGTCACGATCGGCTCGATACCGTATTTGAGCAACTCATCAATATAATTGTCATAATAGCGCAGTCCCGCTTCATTCGGCTCCTTCTCTTCTCCCGTCGGAAAAATGCGGGACCAGGAGATGGAGAACCGGTAACAGCGCAGTCCCAGTTCTGCAAACAGGGCGATATCTTCTTTGTAATGCCCGTACGCGTCCACGGCCTCTCTGCCCGGATAAAAGGAATCCGGCGGAAGTTTTTTATAATCCATGCCGCCCAGAATAAACTTACGGAAATTAAAATGTCCGTAGAAGGCGCCGCCGATTCCGCCGGCGATACAGCTTATGATAAACGGTTTCTTAAGCGGCAGCAGGATACCGTAAATGGCCGGTTCGGTCACACCGAAGATACCGGAGATAAAGTTCGGGATTGCCATTTCCTTTAACAGTTTATCCTTTGTCTTAAAGAAGATTGCCAGGACAACAGCGGATGTGGCAAATGTACAGGCGAAAAACGGCATCATCACATTGTCATAGCCAAGCGTCATGACATTGTTGATATAAACCGGGATGACCGTTCCCGTATAGTCCACGGAAATGATCGGGATACCGAAAAAGTCGATGTAGACCGGTGAGGAAAACATAGTTCCGGACAAAATATTATAAAGGGGCTCTCCCGCTACGGACAGAGCGCTCTGCTGAATCGCCGGATAACACATGGCCGCGCCGATGGCAAGACCGAGCATCGGTTTTAATTTGAATTTCTTTGCCGCCGACATTCTTCACAATGTCTCTGGCAAGTGCGTCATACTTTCCCATGACTTTTCTCTCCTCCTAGTATAATAATGGTGTAGTCAATAATGACTACGAGTTAATAGTTACAAA
>DSLMC04103__coassemble_218_pt1 | contig 134174 bp, 120 predicted proteins | sample DSLMC04103__metabat2_low_PE_013 | metagenome-assembled genome bin DSLMC04103 | reverse complement strand
ATATAACAGACGATGCCATTCGTTTCCATACAATTCCTCCCGACTCGACCCTCACTCGGACTACAGGTGTTTTTTGATCGGCAGGGAGAAGCCGCTTTGCATTTTCTCCCTGCTGTCCACAAGTCTTAGACAGTCCTCCCTCACAGCTCGCGGTCGGAAACTGTATGTACTCCGAATGGCATCTGGATATTTGGAAACTCTGTTTCATCTTTACAAAAATCCTGTGTATATTGGCAAAACAGCAGGCTATAGAATAGATAGTTGTTATGTCGAGGGGATAAGAAACAGATAATTTTACACAGCACAGATGACGTTCCGGACACAGACAGACTTCGACTGCGAGCTGTGAGCGAGGACGGTTATATTCCCCGCAGAGCTGATTCTGTCGTTCCGTCCGAGTGAGGGCCGAGCAGGAGAACCTGTCTGTGCTCCAGCGTCATCGTCTGTGTTACAAGTTATATTTCTTATCACCGCGACAAATCCCAATTTTCTGACCTCTCGTTTTATCCACAATATTTCTCATAATTCCAAAATATCTGATATTTTATCCACTGTTTTATTGTGTACAGTCTCTTTCTGCATATAAAATTATCCACCATTTTGGGGCTTCCAAAAAGTTATCCCCATTATCCACAGGAAGCATTTTACAATTTTCGTCCTTTTTCAACATATCCCCACACTGTATACATTTTGTCCACATCTTCCCCTTTATGATTTACCCCTATATCTTGCAATTTTTACCCGTTTTTTTCCGCCAAACACCCCTAAATACAGGTCAAGACCTAATTTATCCACAAAGTTATCCACATTATCCACAATTTCATACCATCTCACTTACTCACAGGATATGCACGGGTTATCCACATTTTTATCCACAAAATAAAAACAGCATCTCGCTCAGGTTCTTCAAAAACCTGATGGATGCTGTCATCAAAAATTACATCTACCATACTGGTCACCTCCTCCCTTCTGTCCAACAGATACTCTGGCAGAACATCATGCTCCACACAGTAATCTATAAGTTTCTCTGTTGCTGTGATATCCTCCGGGTGAAGTACTCTGTACAGCTGTAACGCATACTTCGGTTCCAGAAAAAGACGGCGAAAAACGCTGTCTTTGATCACATAACAATCTCTAAGAACAGTCCGGGATCCCCCGCAAAACTCCTGTATTTTTTCGCCCGAATATGCTATCATAATAATCCAAAACAAGTCTGTAAACCACAATGCATAAGAGGTGAAGACAATGGATAAAATTACACTGAAAAACACACTGCATCATACGACCACCATACTTTCCAATGAATTTATAGACCACTACATGATCCGGGCGGACGGAGAATATGTGAAGATTTATCTTCTGATCCTCCGGCTTATGAATCAGAACCTTCCGATTCAGGTTGATCAGCTGGCGGACACGCTGGAACTCACCCGGAAGGATATCCTCCGGGCGCTGAAATACTGGGAAAAAGAAGGCCTTTTAGTGATGGAGGACGAGTCGGCGCAGGAGACAGCGCAGGGAGAGTCGGGAAGCAGCGATACCATCATGGATCGGACCGGCGCAGACCGTACATTGCAGATACCGGCTGGCGCAGGAGGCAGCGATTCCTGTCCCACATTGCCGCAGGTGCCGGAAAAGAAGAGCCGGAATATATCGGAGATTGAGAGATCTATCAAAGGAACGGATCTGGAACAGACGCTCTACATGGCGGAGACTTACCTGGGCCGGCCGCTGTCAGCGTCTGAGATCAACAGTTTCTGTTACATCACCGACTCCCTGCATTTTTCATCCGAACTTCTGGAGTACCTCATCGAGTATTGCATCAGCCGAGGCAAAAAGAGCGTGCGCTATATGGAGAGTGTCGCCATCAGCTGGTTCCAGCAGGGGATCGACACCATCGGGAAGGCGAGACAGGAATCCAGCCAGTACACACAAAATGTATTTCCTGTGATGAAAGCCTTTGGCATCAACCGGAATCCGGGGCCGGCGGAGCTTGAGTACATCCGCAAATGGAATGCTCTGGGTTTCGAGACCGATATCATCGTTGAAGCCTGCAACCGGACGCTGCTGGCTACCCATCAGGCAAGCTTTCCTTATGCCAACCGGATCTTAAATGACTGGAAACAGTCGGGCGTGCGCACAGCCGCGGACATCCGCTCGCTGGATCAGAAGTTCCACGCCTCCTCACAGACGGACGGCGGACAGAGCCGGACGGCTTCCCGGCAGGGGGGACAGACCGGCAGCAGCAGAAATACCGCCAATGCCTTTCATAATTTTGAGCAGCGTACCTATGATTATGATGATCTGGAGTCCCGGCTGCTGGAAAAAAACAGGAGGTAATCTATGGCACTATCACGGACACAATATCAGGCTATCATGGATTCCTACGCGAGAACCCGCCATGAGAATCTCATGGAACACCAGCGGCGCAAGGAAGAGATCTATGACGCTGTCCCGGAGATCCGCGCCATCGATGAAAAGATCGCCCATATCTCCATTGAGGCGGCAAAGTATCAGCTTTTTCACCCGGAGACAGACGGCAGAGCGGCTCTTCGCCAGAAGATCTATGACCTCTCCATGGAGAAGGTCAATCTGCTGGTGATACATCAGTACCCGGCAGATTATCTGGACGATATCTATACCTGCCCTGACTGCAGGGATACCGGCTACATCGGTTCGGAAAAATGTCACTGTTTTCAGCAGCACATTCTTCATGTGCTGTATGATCAGTCCAACCTGCGGGAACTGATCCGCGTGGAGAATTTTCAGAACTTCCGCCTGGATTATTATTCTGACCGGCCGGAAAGGAACGGCGCTCTGTCTCCCCGGGAGAACATGAGAGAGATCCTCGGCCGCTGCCGTCGGTTCATCGCCTCCTTTGACAGTCATCCGGGCGGCAACCTTCTTATTTCCGGCAACACCGGTGTTGGCAAAACCTATCTTGCCAACTGCATCGCGGGAGAGATCCTGAAAGCCGGAAAGAGCGTCATTTACATGAGCGCCCATCAGTTTTTTTCTCAGCTGGCGGATTACACTTTCCGCCGCGGACAGGAGAATGCGGACACGCTTTCTTTTCTCCTGCACTGCGACCTGCTGATCATCGATGATCTGGGGACGGAGCTTAATAACGGATTTATCAACTCACAGCTTTTCCTGTGCATCAATGAGCGGATTCTTCACAGGAAATCTACCATCATCAGCACAAATTTATCCTTAAAGCAGCTCAGCCAGACCTACACGGAGAGGATTTCTTCCCGATTTATCGAATCTTATGAATATTTTCACATTTACGGAGAAGATATTCGCATCAAAAAGGCTGTTTCTTCTCTTGACTAATCAGCCGGGATAATGTTATAAACATCATGATCGTTTATTTACTTACAAAGATAAAATAAGAAGGAGACCATTTTATGAAGCCAGATGATAGCAAGTTTTCAACTGTCCCTGTCGGAAGACTCGGAATAATCGTTCACCCAAGCTGCGCAGAGCTTGGAGACAGGATTGACCAGTATATTGTAAACTGGCGTAAAGAGCGTAACCATACACATAAAAGTAATGTTGTCTTCAAAGACTATGAGAAAGAGTCGTTCATTATCCCGTCCACCTGCGCCCGTTTCGGAACCGGCGAGGCGAAGGCTCTGATCTCCGATTCTGTCCGGGGCGCGGATCTGTATATTATCGCCGACGTACTGAACTATAGTCTGGAATACACTGTCTGCGGACATAAGAATCATATGTCCCCGGATGACATCTACGCGGATGTGAAACGCCTGATCGCGGCTGCTTCCGGTAAGCCGAAGAGCATCACCGTCATTCTGCCGTTCCTCTATGAGAGCCGTCAGCACAAGAGAAGCTCCAGAGAGTCTCTGGACTGTGCATTCGCTCTGCAGGAACTTGCCAGCATGGGCGTGGATAATGTTCTTACCTTTGACGCGCATGACCCGCGGGTACAGAATGCCATCCCGTTAAATGGTTTTGATAATATTATGCCGACCTACCAGTTCATCAAGGCGCTGCTTCGTTCCACTGACGACCTGGAGATTGATCCGGAACATATGATGATCATCAGCCCGGATGAGGGAGCGATGCAGAGAGCGATGTACTTTGCCAACGTGCTGGGCGTTAATATCGGTATGTTCTACAAACGTCGTGATTACTCTACCGTCATTGACGGACGGAATCCTATCGTCGCTCACGAATACCTGGGCGATTCCGTGGAGGGCAAAGATGTCATGGTCATTGATGACATGATCTCCTCCGGTGAGAGTATGCTGGACGTGGCGAGAGAGTTAAAACGGAGAAATGCCCGGAGAGTGTTCTGCATCTCCACTTTCGGCATGTTCACCAACGGTCTTGCTTCCTTTGACAAGGCATATGAGGAAGGACTGATCTATAAGGTCATCACTACAAACTGTACCTATCAGACTCCGGAACTTCTGGAACGTCCGTGGTATGTAAGCTGCGATGTCTCCAAATACATCGCGCTTCTCATCGATTCTCTGAATCATGAGGCTTCCATCAGCGCTCTTCTCAACCCGCATGACCGTATCAAAAAACGTCTTGCTGAGTATGAGACGACACACACGATCAAAGAAGAAGATTGATCTTAAGATTTTCCTGCAGCCTTACCGGCTATTTACAGGAGATTTCGAATTCTTTTTACAAAAAAACTCTGCCAGAGGGTTTCCTCTCTGACAGAGTTTTTTATCTTCTGCGTTTCTTTTTCTGCGTTCTCTCTTTTCCGAAACATCCTTCTCGTATACTGACCAGCTCATTTTCAGTATGACGACGAAGAATACATTTTCCTTCTGCAGGGCAAAGAATACGGCACGTCAGGCGCAGTCGCCTGCATCGGCTTCACAGGCGGATGCTTCACAGGCGAATATATCTATTCTTCAGACTGCGGGGCGGCTTCCCCACCGTTATTATTATTTCCGCCGCCTTCGCCACCGCCATTGTGGTTGTTGCTGTGGTTGTCGGCGCCGCCGTCATTGCCGCCGCTGTGGTTATCGGAACCGCCGCCTTCTTCTCCACCGGAATCATTGTCAGAACCGCCGCCGGACTGCTGTTCTCCTCCTGCGCTTCCGCCGGACTCACTGCCGGAGGAATTACTGCCGGAACCGTTTGAACTGCTTCCGCTGTTTCCTGTATTTCCGCCGGAGCTGCCGCCTTCCGTGCTTCCACTGCCGCCGGACTGACCGCCGGCCGGTGCGCTCTCCGTGGTAGCTGTCGTATTATTCGAAGCGCCAGGAGCCGGTGCTGCACTGTTGTGATCCTGCTGTTGCTGTTGCTGCTGTGCCGCCTCTTCTTCCTCTCTCTCATTTTTCCGGTTTGGACGTTTCTTATCTCTATCCTCGTCCTTCTTTTCATTGTCCATGTCGATCTTCTGCTCCGTCTCCTCCTCTGTGGTGGCACGGGTCGTTGCCCGTGTGGCGCCGGAATCGTCGTCATCGTCATCGACGATGGAATCATCAAATCCCCGTTCCGGCAGAGCAACATGCACCTTATCCATAAAGTTCTTCCAGATATCTTCCGGATAAGAACTTCCGGTCAGGCCATCCACCGATTCATACACATCCATGCCCACCCAGACAGCGGTGGTGTAGTATGGGGAGTATCCGCAGAGCCATCCGTCCACGTAGTTGGACGTGGTTCCCGTCTTACATGCCACAGGAATATCCACATCCAGATCACAGCCGGAAGCAGTTGCTGAACTGTCCGTCACACAGCTTTCCAGGATATCCGTCATGCTCCGCGCCGCGCTGCTGGAGTAGATCTCTTTGCTCTCCTCCTCATTCGGTACAATGACATTTCCTTCCGCATCGGTGATTCTTATGATACAGGTTGGCGTCCGGTACCGGCCATCGTTGGCGAGGGTCGCGTAACCGGCTGCCATTTCCACAGCGGTGGTTCCCCTCGTAAAACCGCCCAGACAGGTGGTGTCGTATTCATAATCTTCCGGTTCAAGACCGGCAAAATTCATATTTTCCAGATATTTCAGACATTCCTCCGGACCAAGCTCCTGATACAGACGGTAGGTCGCCACATTGCTGGATTTCTGCACGGCCCGGCGCAGGGAGATCGATCCCAGGTAGCTGCCGCCGGAGTTGGACACCGCGTCCTCTCCGGTCATTCTGCTGTCATCCAACGTGCTGTAAGCCGTGTATCCCTGCTCCAGCGCCGGCGCATAGACCAGCAGAGGCTTGATGGAGCTTCCCGGCTGCCGGAAACTCTGATAGGCACGGTTCAGACCGTAACCCTCCTGATCTGCCTCACGGCCTCCCACGATCGCTGCCACCCGGCCGGTATCATTATTGATGCAGACAGCCGCGCCCTGTACCTCATAGATGCCGTCGTCCGTTTTGTCCGTGAACATGGCAAGCTGTGAAGAGACAGACTCCTGCAGCTGGCTCTGCATATCCATATCGATGGAGGTATAGATACGGTAGCCGGCCGTATACAGACTCTGACGGCAGATGCTGTACAGTTCGTCATACTCTTCGTCGTAAGATTCTTTTTCCTCCTCATCATCGAAGGTATACCGGAACTCAAATCCTCTCTCCTTCATGAGACTCTCCGCCGCGCACTTGATAATATAAGTCTCCGCATAGTCGTTGGACTGATTCTCTTTTTTCGGAAGCACCCTGATCTCCTCGCTGACAGACTTCTCATACTGCGACTGGCTGATATAGCCTTCCTCGTACATATTTTCCAATATCCGGTCCCGTCTCTCCAGCGTAGCCTCCGGGTGCTCGTACGGATCATAGCGGGTCGGACTATTCGGGATGGCGCAGAGAAAAGCGATCTGGGAGATGGTCAGATCTTTGGCTTCCTTGTCGAAATATGCCTCAGAAGCCGACTCAATCCCATAATATCCGTTGGAGAAGTTGACGTTATTGAGATAAAACTCCAGGATCTGCTCCTTGGTGTATTTCTGCTCCATCGCGATGGCAATAAACATTTCCTGAATCTTTCTGCTGTAGGTCGTCTCAAAGTTCAGGAACACATTCCGGGCAAGCTGCTGCGTGATGGTACTTCCTCCCTGAGTGATCTCACCCCGGTTCCGGATCAGCGCCACAGCCGCTCTGGCAATACCTTCTATATCGATACCGCGGTGGGAGGTAAAGTTCTTGTCCTCGATGGCGATAATCGCCAGCTTGGCCGCATCCGGGATATCCTCGTACTCCAGATAGTGGACGTCTTTCTCCCCTTTCAGCTTTTTGATCTCATTTCCCTCTGCATCGTAGACCAGAGAGGTCTGTTCTGCCTTAAATGTGTTCTCATCGCTTTCCGCCACGACTTCCACGGCGTTCCTGTACATGGACGCGACAGGAATCCCTATCCGCACGACGGCGAGAACCGCCAGCGCAGCGAAAGCCACAAGCAGACAGATGGCAAGAATTTTAAGGACTCTCCATGTCATACTGTTCTTTTTTTGTTTTCTGCTCCGGGGCTGCTGGCCGCTGCCCCCGTGTTCACTCCTGCTCATATCTACCTCCATGATGCTTCTTGTACTTTATCGTTTCCAGTATCTGCCTGAATCAGGCGTTTTATGCATTCTACTGTGCCAGATAGCTGTAGAAAACATTTCCTGCTTTTCTGAAATTCTCTGTGATCTGGCTCCGGTCTCCCACGGTGGAAACGCCGGTCACCGGGTCAAGATAACGGATCTTGGTGGAATTATAGCTCATGACAATGACATACCTTCCGCCGGTATACCGGGCGAGCACCGGACTTCCCTTGCTGATATAGTAAAGCACGTCATCGAGAGAGCATCCGATGAGATTCAGTGTCTCCTGTCCGCTGTACTCAGACAGCAGTTCTTCCACAGATCCCGCCTTCGTGTCAATGCTTCCCGCGGCAACATTGGTTCCGTTGACGCGGGCAATCATGGACAGACAGCCTGCCAGTGACCTGCCGTCGCCGGACACCTTCGTCACATCATCCATACCTGCCACGATGGCATAGTCGTCAAACACACATTCCCACACAACCTTTTCCCGGCTGTCGATCACATTTCCTCTCGCCTCCACCGCGGCATTTACCGCCTCTGAGAGGCTGGTGTACGCCGCCGCAGTCTCTCCGTCCGCATAGACGAAATACTGCCGCACGGCATTTCCGCTCCGGGAAAGCTCCAGGGACGCGTCATCCTCGCTGGCCAGGATTCTGGCAGGGATGAGATCCGGCTCGATCTGGATATAAACATACTCCGGGAACTTGAAGTAAAGCTGTTCCCCGAATGTGCCGGAGTATTTACTGATCAGAGACACGCTGTCCTCCCGGCTCTCTTCCTTGTAGCGGATATAATCTTTGCCGCCGGAAGCACGGAAGTTCTTACCGTTCTTTCTTCCGAGCGTCATCTCCAGCACGCTTCCGCTGATATTCGTCTCCAGAATATAACGGTTCTTCTGCTTATAATTTCTCACTTCATTTCCATCGATGTCCATGATCCGGATCTCTTTCACAGGAAATGTGACGGCGCCGCTCGCCTCCGCGGACACATCCGCCGTGTTCGCGATGCCGTAGATAAAGTCGTTGGACAAAAATCCTATGGAACGGATCCTCTCATTTTCCCCGCAGGTAAACGTCTGCGTCTTTCCGCTCTCCAGATCTGTCATCTGAATCTCCGTGTTGTTCCAGATATCCGTCTCCTTCTCGATGGCGATGATGCTCTTGTCCGCGGAGGCGGTCAGACTCTCGTTGATCATGCCGGAAACCAGAATCTCATCGGTCTTTTCTTCCAGATCGATCTCGTGCAGATCTCCATCCAGCACACAGTAAAAAATATTGTCAGAGTTCAGGTAGGCCAGCTTCTCAATATCCTCCCGCATACTGCTGTATGGGATAGAGGAAATGAGGAAAGCCAGCTCTTCGTTGCAGCTGGTCGCCGCATCATAGCGCATGATCTGGATACCGTTATCTCCCTCGTGGCGTCCCCGGCTGATGTAGCCGTACACCAGATAGAGGATATTTCCGTCGTCGTCAAAATCCAGTATCTTGATGCCATGTTCATCCTGATCGTTGCGGACGTCTGCCAGGTTCTCGGAGGAGAAGCTGTACACCTGCGTCACATCAGAATCATCATAATTGTAATACCAGAGCTGCCCCTGCGCACTGAAAGCAAGTTTGTGGCCTTCGGCAGAGGAGATGTACTCCACATTGTCCTCGTTCTGAATGCCCAGGCTTAAGCAGCTGTCCGCGGAATCAATGATCTCTTCATTATAATAAGCGTCCATCGTCCGCTGATAATCAAGAAGATACATCCGCTCCGCCGTATAGCGCATCCGGTAAGTCTCGCTGACATCATAGTACTGCACCACTCCGTCTCTGACCTCGCTGGAAAGCACGGTGTCAAGCTCCAGCACCGCATAAGTGTCATTGATCTCCCTCACCTTGATGCGTGGTTCGGATACCTGCCGGACTTCCATGCTTCCGAAGAATACCGCCTCCGTACTGGAATGGATGTCCACATATTCCAGAGAGGAGGAGGAAACGCCGGCTGTCGGCTCCAGATACGAGGCGTTCTCCTCCATCTTGGTCTTATCGAAGAGATTATCGTGGAACTTAAGAGCATATGTAAAATACTCTTCCAGATTATATCCCGCTCCGTTTTGCACCTTTGTGTAGAAATATACTCTCGTGCTGTTATCCAGTCGGACTGCCAGTTGCAGATAAAAATTCTTCCCCTGTTCCAGCGTATGTTCAAAGGTCAGGGTGCCCGTCCGCACATTTTCTTCCTCATTATCTGTGAGCTGATTGACGGTCCCCTCCTCCAGAGGCTCATCCGGTGTGCTTTCAAACAGGACATACTGGATGGCCGTGATATCATAATCATAGTTATGGAGCTTAAGCTCCAGTGTCCCGGAATGGTCCACCACTGTCACCTGGTCACGGACCAGAGACAGATCCACATCATTCCGGTATGCGGACATCACGTTGTAATCCGAGACGGAGCTCCCGATCTCCATGACCGGATAGGTGGAGTTTTGCAGTTCTGTCACAGGATTGCCCTTTTCCGCAGAAATCCTGTAATTAAAGAACGTCAGCGCGCCCACAAAGAACAGGACGCCGACCACCGTATGAAGGATGACCATTCGCATTGTTTCTTTCATCATTACCGACCTCTTTCTTCTTCCAGAAGTGTTTTCAATGTCGGGTTCAGCCGGAATCTCTCACAGAACTCCAGCGTCTCCTTCCATCTGGTTTCCGACCGGCGCCCGCCTTTCACTGCGCGGATCAACAGATTTTTCGGCGTATGTTCCATGTCGATAAACTCAAGGATCTGTGTCTCATATCCCATTCCCTCCAGAAGGTCCGCCCGGATGGCGTCCGTCGCCATGGCAGCAAACCTCTCTTTCAGGATACCGTAACCGGTGATGGGTTTCAGGCTGTCTGCGGACAACTGCCCGTTCAGCTCATGCTGGCAGCAGGGCACAGATAAGATCACGTCGGCGCCCCAGTGCACGGCCTTGTACAGCGCATGATCAGTAGCGGTATCGCAGGCGTGAAGGGTGATGACCATGTCCACATGGCTGACTCCCTCAAATTCCTCAATGGAGCCCTCGTAAAACTTCAGTGCCTCATAACCATATTTCTCCGCCAGCCGGCTACATTTTCTGATGACATCCTTTTTAAGATCCAGACCGATGATGCGCACGTTATATCCCTGCAGCTCTCGCAGATAATAGTAGACGGCAAAGGTCAGATACGATTTGCCGCAGCCAAAGTCCAGAATGGTGATCTCCCTGTCCTTCGCCAGATGCGGGAGAACATCTTCGATAAATTCGAGAAAACGATTGATCTGCCGGAATTTATCATATCTGGCGTGCACGATCTTTCCCTCCGCGGTCATGACGCCCAAATCTCTCAGAAACGGAACCGGCTTCCCTTCCTCCAGAATGTAATGCTTCGCGCGGTTATGCTGCAGGCGGGAGAGATCCGGCGCTCCTTCCCAGCCGGACACAGCGGCCGGCTCCACGGCGCTCCCGGCTCCTTTCGGACGGATCCGTGTCGTCTGCTTTTTCTTTGACCGGACGGCTGCCTTTCCCTTTTTGTTGATGAGCGCGGTGACTTCCTCCGTCATCGTCTGTACCTGCACCTGCTTGTACAGGGGCAGGATATCTTCCAGTTCCCGCATCACCTGCTCTTTGTCCAGGTTCTCATGAAAAACCTAGGTCTTCGTATACCTTTCCACCTGAAAGAGCAGACGCCCTTTGAGCAGCACCGGGCGGACGCTGTATCTTTTTATCTCCTCCGCCTTCCGGGGATTGCTAACCGTTATTTTCAGCAACTGTTCATTCAGGCTCTCTTCCAGTTTCTTTCTTACTGTATCCATCCACTGTCCTTCTTTTCTATCCAATCCGGCGCACCGGCAGATCTCTCTGAGGTACGGTCACATTTCCTTTCGATATAATGACGTTACCGCCATACGAAATCTGCCGGCACAAGTGTTTCTGTGTCCGATTTTAGCATGTTTCCACACAGCGCGCAACAATCGCCCGGCAATCTGCCGGGCCTGCGCGACATTTCGTGTTATTGTTCACGCAGCGATCCGTACTGTTTACATGGGCGGAAATATCTTTTTCCGCCGACGGTACCGCTGCCGGCGATAGGCCATGTTCCAGCAGACGATCAGGAGAATGAGATGGCGGAACGGGGTGTGCACGCCTCTTTCTTCCGGCGGCAGATAATAGCAGTTTTTCCCTCTTGTGCCGTCCACCTTATTTTCCATCTGCTCCGTCTCATAGTATTTGAGTTTCTCGTAGATCGCGTCGACGATCTTTAACACGGCATTTTTATCCGGATATTCCACATACATGGAACTTCCCTCAAATTCAAACTGGTCCAGCATCGCGTCCACCACTGCCCAGACCTCCCTTGCCGCCGCCGGCAGCATCCGTATCATGTACTCATAATCTTTCCAGTTGCTCTGTTCCTCCTGCTGGAGCTCTTCCGGAGGCAGAAGAGGGGTCTTTGCCTCCGTCTGCGGCTTCCCCGCCTCTTCTTCCTCCTTCTCCTGGCACGCAGTCATTTCCCGGAATCCCGGCAGCCAGTCAAAATCATATCTGTCATCCAATTGACTCACAGCACAAACCTGCTTTCCTGTGGCTTCTGTTTACTTTATGCCGTGTTCCGGAAAATGTGCCTGTCCGGATACTTCCTTTCGAATGTACGGGATCACGTCCGCCAGAGACTCCTCCACCGACACGCACTGTGCGGCAAGTTCATCGGAAAGAGGGAGCATATCCGGCACGTTGATGACCCGGATACCGCCTGCCAGCGCCGCACGCACTCCGTTCTGCGCATCCTCAAGCACCAGCGTCTCCTCCGGCGCGATGGCAAGCTTGTCACAGATAGCAAGGAAAACATCCGGGTACGGTTTTCCTCTTTTCACCCACTCTGTGGTCATCAGAAAATCAAATCGTCCGGTGAGACCGGCATCGGCGATATTCCTCTCGATGCTCTCAAATCCGGAGCCGCTCGCCACCGCCTTTTTCACTCCCAGCTCGTCCAGGACATCCAGAAGCTCAAACAATCCCTTTTTCACCGGCATCCCTTCCGTTTGAAGGATCTCCAGCTTCCGCTCCCCGACCTGCCGGTACAGTTCCGGCGCATCGATATCCTTATCACCAAAAAACTCGAAATATTTCTCCTGGATTGCCTGCGCGTTCAGTCCCAGAAGCTGCAGATACTGCTCGGTGGTCGGCTGATAGCCCCACGCCGCCGCTCTTTCCATGAAGGCGCGGCAAGTCGCTCTCTCCGTATCAAACATCAGACCATCCATATCAAAAATCACCAGTTTTATCATCTTGTTTTCTCCCGGGGTGTCGGCTATACATATAAGACACGCCATATAACGTATACGTATTCTCTGACAATGCAATGTATCCCGATTCCTTTTGTTTTCCGACAGCCCCATTTTCTCCTTTCTTCTCTGTGGTTCGCCCTTTTTCGTCCCATGTACAGACATACTTGAAGAGAGCGCACCGTCCCGTCAAAACGATACGCTCCCTTTTGTCTTTTGTTTTCCTTTTCCTGTCTGTGCGGCAGCACGATTCGCAGCGTGCCTTATGCCTGCTCCTGCTGTCCTTCCTCTGTCTTTGTTTCTTCCTGCGGCTTCTGCTCTTCCTGCACTTTCTCCACAAGCCGTCCGGCTTCCTGCGCCATCTCGCTCAGCGATGCGAGCATCTTCTGTTTCTGCGCCATCAGCGCGTCGTACTTTTTCTGTTCTTCCGCACGGCGGTCCTGGATACCGGCCAGGATCTCATGAGCCTGCGCCTGCGCATCCTCCAGAATGCGGGCGGCTTTCTCCTCCGCCTCTTTTATGCTGGCCGCGGCCTTTTCTTCCGCTTCCTTCACGCTGGCTGCGGCTTTCTCCTCTGCCTCCTTCAGAATGCTGTCCTGCTTGCTCTGAATATCAGAAAGCTGCCGGCAGAGCAGATCTGCATTTCTTATGTACTGCTCATACGCTTCGTCGCGGGTCTGCGGTGTTCCCGCAGAGGCCTGCTTTTCTTCTGCTTCTTTTTCTTCTTTGGCTTTTGCCTCTTTGGCCTCCGCCGCTGCAGCGGCTTCTGCCATGGCCTTTGTTCTGGCCACTGCCGCCCGACCTTCGGCGGCGGCTGCTTTCTCCTCTGCGGTGGCTGCGCGCATTTCCGCCTCTTCCGCCAGTCTCTCGGCGGTCTCCGCCCGCTCCACAGCGTCCTGCAGCTGCTGCCTGAGCTGTGCGATCTGTTCCCGAAGCGCCTGCTCCTCGCTGCCATCTTCCGGATTCCATGCAGTCTCTTCCGGTTTCTTTTCTTCCTCCGGACTCTCCTCTTCCTCTGTGTTCTCCTCCGGAAGCTTCACGGAATCGTCCGAGATAATGATGGTATGTCCCTTTCGGAGGGCTTCGATCTCTTTGTCCTTTTCCTTCACGATCGCCTCGATCTCATCGCAGATCTTGTCAAGCTGAATGTCTACCTCATCTTTGTCATAACCGAACATGGATGTCTTAAAAACCAGTTCTTCCACATATGTCAGTAATTCCTGTGCCTTCATGCTGGCTCCCCCTTTTTTTAGCGTTCACGGCAGCTGCCGTCCCCTGCCCGCGCGCAAATGCTGCTGATAAAAAGCAGACGTTCTTCCGCCTGCCGCTGTTTCCCGGGCGCTGTGTGCGGCGCACACCCGCCATCCGGAAATCATCTCTGCCCCGCGCCGGCATCTATATTTAATTATAAGGATTCTCACAACTTTGTCCAGAAGTATTCTATCCGGAAAAGAAAAACGGCGCAACCCCGCAGGTTTTCGCCGTTTTTCCCTGTTTGAGAGATCTGCGCCAGATACTCTTCTGACTTCAGACCTCCGTCTGCTGTTCTGTTTTTGTTTTTATTCTGTATCTGCTCCCGCGATATCCAGCCGTACCAGCGCGCGGGCAAGCGCCGCCTCCGCCTTCGCAGTCTCCCGCTCATCCTCCGTATTTCTTAAAATGTCGAGCGCGCAGTCCCTTGCTTTCTGTGCGCGGGGCACATCGATGTCCTGCGGCCACTCTACCGCCTCTGCCAGAATAGTCACCTTCTCTCCGGTGATCTCCACAAAGCCGGAGAGCAGCGCGGCTGTCTTTTGTCCGCTCTCTTCCGTGACGATGAGACGGCCAGACGCGATGATCTGAGTCATGGGGATATGCTCCGCATAGACGCCCACCTCGCCGTCCACCGTATTGTATTCCACCATCGTCACATCATTGGTATAAAAAATCCGGTCCGGGGAGATGATATCCAATCTGAAGCTCTTTTCTGCCATCCCATCACCTGCCCGCCTGTTTTGCCAGAACGTCCTCGATGCTTCCGGCATTTAAGAACATTCCCTCCGGAATATCATCGTACCGTCCCGACAGGATCTCTTTGAATCCCTGGATCGTGTCCGAAAGCGGCACGTAGCGTCCCTTTGTTCCCGTGAACTGCTCCGCCACGAAAAACGGCTGAGACAGAAATCTCTGCACCTTCCGGGCGCGGGATACGAGAAGCTTATCCTCCTCGGACAGTTCATCCATGCCGAGGATGGCGATGATGTCCTGCAGTTCCCGGTATCTCTGCAGAATCTCCTGGACACCCCGCGCCACCTGATAATGTTCCTCCCCCACGATTCGCGGATCAAGGATTCTTGATGTGGATTCCAGCGGGTCCACCGCCGGGTAGATCCCCTGCTCCACGATCGCGCGGGAAAGTACCGTGGTGGCGTCCAGATGTGCAAATGTAGTCGCCGGCGCCGGGTCTGTCAGGTCATCCGCCGGCACGTACACCGCCTGCACGGAAGTGATGGAACCGTTCTTTGTGGAAGTGATCCTTTCCTGCAGAGCGCCCATCTCCGTCTGCAGCGTCGGCTGATAACCGACGGCGCTCGGCACCCGGCCCAACAGGGCAGATACCTCGGAGCCCGCCTGCGTGAAACGGAAAATGTTATCAATAAACAGAAGAACGTCTTTTCCTCCCCGGTCACGGAAATCTTCCGCGATGGTAAGGCCGCTTAAGCCCACCCGCATACGGGCTCCCGGCGGTTCGTTCATCTGTCCGAATACCATCGCCGTCTTGTCGATGACGCCGGACTCGCTCATCTCCCGGTAGAGGTCATTGCCCTCTCGGGTGCGCTCTCCCACACCGGTGAACACGGAATAACCGCCGTGCTCTGTGGCGATATTCCGGATCAGCTCCTGAATGAGCACCGTCTTGCCGACGCCGGCGCCGCCGAAGAGACCGATCTTGCCGCCTTTCTGATACGGGCAGAGCAGGTCTACGACCTTGATGCCGGTCTCCAGCACCTCCGTCTTCGTGGACTGCTCCACGAGAGCCGGCGCCTTTCGGTGGATCGGGCTGCGCCGCACCTGTTCCGGCATCGGCTTATTATCGATCGGCTCGCCGAGCACATTGAAAATGCGTCCCAGCGTCGCCTCTCCCACCGGCACTGTGATGGGACCTCCCGCCGCCACCGCTTCCATTCCCCGGACCAGCCCGTCCGTAGGACCCATGGCAATGCACCGCACGATATCGTCCCCGAGATGCTGCGCCACCTCCACCGTGAGCCGGCTGCCGTCCTTCTTCTCGATCCAGACAGCATCATTCATCTCCGGCAGAACGCCCCCGCTGAATCTGATGTCCAGGACAGCGCCGATCACCTGGGTAATTGTACCTGTATTTTGTGCTGTCATCTCTCTACTCCTTTTTCTATCCATTCAGAGCTTCCGCTCCTGAAATAATCTCCGTCAGTTCCTGCGTGATGGCTCCCTGTCTTGCCCGGTTATAAAGCAGAGAGAGGGAGGCTATCATCTCGTCGGCATTGCCGGAAGCCGCGTCCATCGCCTGCATCCTCGCGCCGTTCTCGCTGGCATCCGCCTCGATCAGCGCGCCGAATATCGTGCTGTTCACATATTTGGGAATCAGCAGGTCCAGCGCCTCCTCCGGGCCAGGCTCATAATTCATGAGCAGCCCGTCCCCGCCGTCCGTCTCCGTCTCTTCCCTCTCAACCGGGAGAAGACGCAGCAGCACCGGCACATGCACCACCGTATTTTTAAATCTGGTGTAGGCGAGATAAATCTCCCCGATCTCTCCGGCCGCAAAGGCGTCCAGCACTTTGGCGCCGATGGCGGCGGCGTCCGAAAAGGACGGTTCGCCCAGCACATCGGAATCATCCGACACAATGTGCCATCCCCGGCGTTCAAGCGCGTCCACACCTTTTCTGCCGATACCATAGATGTCGGTATCCTCCGGCCGCCATCCACTGTCCGTGATCAGCCGGACGATATTATTATTGTATCCTCCGGCAAGCCCCCGGCTGGAAGTGACCACAATGACCGCCCTTCTGGCGGAACCGTTGGAGGAAAGGTACGGGTGGTCGATCTTTTCTGACTTTGACAGAATCGACTGTATGGTCTCGTACATTTTATCGAAATACGGTCTGGCCTGCTCCGCTCTGGCTCTCGCTCTCTGGAGCTTGACGGTGGACACCAGCTTCATCGCCTTCGTGATCTGCTGTGTACTCTGAATACTGTCTCTTCGTCTCTTAATATCTCTCATGGAGGCCATTTTCTATCACCACCTTCATCCACCGTTAAAACTTCTCCTTAAACTCTGCTATGGCTTTCTGCAGAAGGGTCTCCGTCTCCCGGTTCATATCTCCGGTATCCCGGATCGCCCGGAAGATCTCCGGATATTTTGTGTCCACATATTCCAGAAGCCCCTCCTCAAAGGCCTGCACCCGCTCCACCGGAACATCCAGCAGATACTTTTTCGTCACTGCGTAGATGGACACCACCTGCTGTTCCACGGGCAGCGTCTTATACTGCGCCTGCTTTAAACTCTCTCTGATGCGCTCTCCCTGCGCCAGACGCTCCTTCGTATCCTCGTCAAGCTCGGAGCCAAACTGCGCGAAAGCTGCCAGCTCCCGGTACTGTGCCAGCTCCGTCCGGATCGGCCCGGCAATCTTTTTCATTGCTTTGATCTGCGCGGCGCCCCCCACTCTGGATACGGACAGGCCAGCGTTGATGGCCGGTCGAAAGCCTGCATTGAACATCTCCGTCTCCAGATAGATCTGTCCGTCTGTGATGGAGATGACATTGGTCGGGATATACGCGGATACGTCTCCTGCCTGCGTCTCGATGATCGGGATTGCCGTGAGAGAACCGCCTCCCAGCTCCCCGGACAGTCTGGAGGCCCGCTCCAGAAGTCTCGAGTGAAGGTAGAAGACATCTCCCGGATAGGCTTCCCGTCCCGGCGGACGGCGCAGCAGCAGAGAGAGCGTGCGGTAAGCCGCCGCATGTTTGCTCAGGTCATCGTAGATCACGAGCACATCCTCGCCTCTCTCCATCCACTCCTCGCCGATGGCACAGCCGGCATAAGGAGCGATATACTGAAGCGGCGCCAGCTCGCTGGCTGTGGACGCCACCACGGTGGTATACTCCATGGCGCCGTACTCCTGCAGTGTCTTTACAATACCTGCCACGGTGGACGCCTTCTGTCCGATGGCCACATAGATGCAGTGCATATTCTGGCCTTTCTGATTGATGATCGTGTCGATGGCGATGGCCGTCTTTCCTGTCTGGCGGTCTCCGATGACCAGTTCTCTCTGTCCTCTTCCGATGGGAACCATGGAGTCAATGGCCTTGATGCCGGTCTGCACCGGCGTGTCCACCGGCTGACGGTCGATCACACCGTGCGCCACTCTCTCCACCGGACGGTATGTCTCCGTCTCCACCGGTCCTTTTCCGTCGATGGGCTGTCCCAGAGCATTGACCACCCGGCCGGTCAGAGCGTCCCCCACAGGCACCTCTATGACCCGTCCGGTCGTCTTCACCGTGTCGCCCTCATTGACATTTCTGTGATCGCCCAGCAGGACCGCGCCCACGTTATCCTCCTCCAGATTCATCACCATGCCGTACACTTCGCCGGGAAATTCCAGAAGCTCACCCTGCATGGCCTTCTCCAGGCCGTAAATACGCGCCACCCCGTCGGCGACCTGAATGACGGTCCCCACGTCGGCCGTCTCCAGCTTCGTCACATAATTTTTTATCTGCTCCCGGATGACGGAGCTGATCTCCTCCGGTCTGATTTTTACCAAAACTTCCTGCACCTTCTTTCTGTCTCTATGACAGCTGAATCCGGGAAAGCTGCCGGGTCAGCGTGTCGATCTGCGTCTTTAAGCTGCTGTCCACCACCCGGTCGTCCACACGGATGATGAGACCGCCGATAATCTCCGGCTTCACAATGTATTCGATCTCAAAGGAACGGTAATCCGTCGTCTTCAGCAGACGGTCTTCCACCGCCGCCTTCTGCCGGTCCGTAAGCTCCAGCGCCGAAGTCACGCGGGCGGAGCCGATGCGCTTATACCGCTTCACTCTTCGAAGGAAATGTTCAAAGATCGGAAGAAAGTCGTTGTGGCGTTCCTTCTTTATGATGACATGGAAAAATCCCACCGTCTCCTCCGACACCTTCCCGCGGAAGGCATTCTCCACCAGAGCAAGCTTCTCCTCCCGGGTGATCTCCGGATGATTTAACAGGCGCATCAGATCCTCGTTCTCCAGGAACACCTCCCGGGACAGGGCGATCTCTTCCGCCAGTCTGTCCACAGCGTCCTCCTCCAGCGCCAACGAAAAAAACGCGTCGCCGTATATGCCGCTTATCTGCTTTGCCATGTGTCATCCCCTATCTCTCTCAGCGTCTGTTCAATGAGCGCGTTTTGTTTTTCCTCGTCCAGGGACGCCGCTACCAGCTTTTCCGAAAGCAGAGAAGCGACAGAAATGATCTCCTGCTTCACCTCATCGTTGACTCTCTTCTGCTCCAGCGCCGCTTCCTCCTTCGCGCCGGCGATGATCCTCCCGGCCTCTTCGCGGGCGTTTAAGATGATCTCATTTTCTCTCTGCATCGCCTTTTTTCTCGAATCGCTCAATATCTGCTCCGCTGTCTTGTTGATCTCTCTCAGTTTTCCGTCGTATTCCTCCCGCATGCGCAGGGCAGCCTCCCTGTTCTCCAGGGCTTCTCTCTGCTCACGCATCACTTTTTCTTTCCGGTCATTGAGCTTCTTTCTCACCGGGTCCAGCAAAAGATAGCTGGCCGCCATGAACAAGAGAAAGATGGCAATGCCCGTAAAGATAAGCTGAAAAATCAGCTGCGCATCCAGACCGAAAATACGATCATCCAGTGATAATAGCACCTCCTGCCTCCTTTCCACTGTTATCCCCAGGCAACATCATGCACACTGCGCTGCCGCGCCTCAACCGGCGGCAGATATCCGACCTGCCGGCAGTTTTTTCTCCCGCAGCCGGCCGCGCCTCCATGCTATAATCTTCCGATCAACGGGTTTGCGTACAACAGGATGAGGCCGATAACAAGACCGTAAAGACCTGTCGTCTCGGCAACTGCCTGTCCCAGAAGCATGGTGGACATGATATCTCCTTTGGCGCCAGGGTTTCTTCCCACGGCCGACGCGCCGTAACCGGCGGCGATTCCCTGTCCGATACCGGGACCGATACCGGCGATGAGGGCGAGGCCCGCGCCGATGGCGGAACATGCTAACACTAAACCTTCGTTTGTAATCTGTGACATCATAATAAAATCCTCCTTTACCTGTCTAAAACTTCTTTCTGTCTCGCAGACGGAAGCGCCGCAGACGGCGTTCTCTCAGTCCGCATATTTGTCTGTGATAAATGTCATGGTCAGCATCCCGAACACGTACGTCTGGATCGCCCCGGAAAAGAGGTCGAAGTATACGTGCAGAAAAGACGGGATTCCCAGCTTCACAAACCATGGCAGAAGACTGTACCACAGACTGATCATGATCGTTCCCGCCAGCACATTTCCAAACAGACGCAGCGACATGGATACCGGCGTCGCGAACTCGCTGATGACATTGACCGGGAAAAAGATCGGGAACGGCTCAAACAGGTCCTTCACAAACCGGATGCCGTTGCTTTTGATCCATGCGTACTCGATCATCACAAAGGTGATGAGCGCCAGGGCAAATGTCGTGCCGAAGTCTGCTGTCGGCGCCCGGAGACCGAAGATCCCCGATATGTTGGACAGAAAGATAAACGCCATGAGCGTGATGACATAGTTTCTGTATTTCGGCGCATGGGCGCCCATGCTGGCCTCCACCATGCCGTCCATCGTCTCCACGAGCATCTCCACCGCGTTCTGCACGGCATTGGGCTCGTCATAGTCTTTCATGATCTCATGTCTGGCAAACAGAATGAGACCGAAAAGCATCAGACAGACGATGACGGTGGAGATCATGGTCGTGTTGATGGACAGCGTCTGACCGAAAAGCTCAAACTCGTAGTAGCTGTGGATAAAAAAATCCACGTCGGCGCTTCCGCTCAAAAGCATGGCGGACGCCGCGCCGGCTGCTCCTCCTACCATTGATTCACCTTCCTTCTCCTCTTAATTTTCTCGTCACATAGGTATTCGTGTACATATGCAGAAGCGCTGCGATCTTTAATCCGATGATACCGAGGATCACCCCCGGAAAACTGATGGCTTCAAACTTAAGACCGGCCCACACCACGACCAGCATGAGGAGCCACCGCAGGATACTGCGGATGGTCATTCCCCACTGTCCCTTTTTCCGGCTGCCCATGTGCAGGCATTTTTCCAGTCCCCGTTCCATGCTGACGCTCATGCTCACGGCAACGACAGTTCCCAGCACAATGCCGATCGTGTAGCTTATTTTGTCGCTGACGATCAAAACGCCCACAATCTCGGCAAGGGCGCTCCAGATCAGACAGCCAAAGATCAGATCAAGCAGCGTCTCATTGGTTTCCCTTATCCATTTTATCCGTTTCATGATTATCTGATTCCTTTTCTCCCATAAATATCTGTATCATCTTGTAACAGGAGCGCAGTCCCGCCAGGATACCGAGTACCAGCAGCAGGGGAAAGAGCAGCTCCTGGTGGAACGTTCTGACAAGAAGCTCTCCCAGAAACACGCAGAAAAAAATGCAGGTGAGCATACAGATCCCAAGCTGGCTTATCAGAGCAAGCATGCGCAGCGCGCTCCTCTCTTTCTTCCGCTTCACGGCAGCAGCTCTCCGATAATGCGGTCGGCAGCCGCCTCCATCAGAGATTCAATGGAGTGAAAGCATTTGTCAAACGCCTCCTCGGTATCGTCTGTGACCTCCGGCACTTCCTCATCGATATCAATGAACGTACCCACAGACATGCAGGTCGTCTGTGCCTGAAATCCCGTCCGCACCTGTTCCGCCTGTTCCTCCGTCATCGTGAGCGCCAGATCCGAAGACTCCAGATCCTCCTCCGTGAGCTGGGACGAGCGAAACTCGTCAATCTCATAGCCGTGCCGCCGCAGAGTCTGCACTGCCATGGGGGAAACCGGCTCGGAAAAAAGGACGACCAGCCCCCGGGAGATCACCTCGATATCCGATACCTGTTTTCTTTTTATGAGCCCCCGCAGAATGACCTCCGCCATAAAACTGCGGCAGAGATTATTCTCTCCTATGATCACAATTTTACGATAGTTCAACACCCGCACCCCCTCTATACCGTGATCAGATGATAGCCTGCCGCTTTGAGCATCCGGTTCATGATCGCGTTGCCCAGTCCCTGCTCAAAAAAGCTCTCGGAATACATGTAATCCAGTTCCAGTGCGTCACATTCTCTGAGTATACTGTACAGATTGGCAGCCACGGAGTCCGGATCCTTCCTGCTCCCGATACTCCTGCAGATGCCGGCGTGGTAACGCCCGATGGTCTCATCCGTCCCGATGATACCCACGCGGTATCCCTCCTTCTCCTTCTCGAGGGCCATCTGGTTGATCTTGTCGACCACCTTCTCCGGGTCGCCTTCCACCAGTGTCAGCTGTCCCTTCGGGGCATAATGCCGGTACTTCATGCCCGGCGCTTTTGCCACCACATGTTCCGGCATCTGTTTTCCGGACACGGCAGGGTCCACCTGCACCGTACCGACCACCGACTCCAGCATGGCCTTCGTGATATACCCCGGCCGCAGGATCATCGGAACTTCCCCCGTCATATCCACGATCGTGGACTCGATACCGATGCCCACCGGACCGCCATCCAGGATCATCGGGATCTTTCCATCCATATCTTCCAGCACGTGCTGTGCCGTCGTCGGACTCGGACGTCCGGATGTGTTGGCGCTCGGCGCGGCGATAACCCGCCCGCTCTCCCGTATGAGAGCCTGCGCGCCGGGATGAGACGGCATCCGCACCGCCACCGTCTTCAGTCCTCCGGTCGTTCCGTCCGGAACACATTCCTTCTTATTAAGGATCACCGTCAGCGGTCCCGGCCAGAAAGCCTCCATGATCTTTCTCGCCGCCTCCGGCACCTCCTTTGCCACCATGTCAACCTGCTCCATATCCGCAATGTGCACGATAAGCGGATTATCCGAAGGTCGCCCCTTCGCCGCATAGATCTTTGCCGCCGCCTCACTGTTCATGGCGTCCGCCCCGAGTCCGTACACCGTCTCCGTCGGAAACGCCACCAGCTCCCTGGCACGGATGATCTCACCTGCTTCCTTTATCGCTTCCATAGTTACCAGTTTCGTTTTCATTGCAGTCACCTCTGTAATCTCAACCTGTAATCAGCTTTCGCTAGTGTATCATGTCTTATGCACAAAGTCAAAAAACACATTTGGACTTTTGTCGTATTTGCTGTATTATTCACATTTTTTCTTCTTTGATTCTTCTTTGTTTTGTAAAAGCATACTAATAGAAGTAACACTTTTTAGGATTCTTTTTATGAAAAACTCATATTCTCACAAACCATCCCTCCGCATAGTCGCCATCCTCTCCCTCTTCCTCCTTCTCTCCGCCCTGGTCTTCGCCGACATGGCAAAGAGTTTTTCTGTCTTTCACTCTCAGCCCGTCTTCACCGTCGTCCTGGACCCCGGGCACGGCGGGTGACGACTGCGGGGAGAGCCTCCCGTCTTGCAGACGCGGCGCACATATGAGACAGGCGCCCTGCGTATATCTATAGCAGGCGGGACATTTTCCCCGAAACTCCTCTGGCAGGAAATGTACCGGCGCCGCACATCTTATCCTCATAGACAGGAGGTATCTTCTATGCAAAAACCACCATTTGTCACTGTGGAAAGGGAATTTCTCTCCCTCCTCACCGTCGAAGAAGTACTTGTCCACATCATCCGGGCGCATCTGCGGCAGATATCCACCGTCCCGCCATAAATCTGTGGATTCTTCCGTGGGCAGGCACGATCCGTCGGAAGAGGAACCTTGTGTCGCCACTATCAAAGAGTAAAAGAAGGAAACCCTATGTCTCATCTGTTTTATACGGCCGCCTACATCCGCCTGTCCCGGGAAGACGGCGACCGGGAAGAAAGCGACAGTGTCTCCGGCCAGAAAAAACTTCTCCTCCGTTACATAGAAAAGCACGCAGAGCTTCTTCTATATAATATGTACATTGACGACGGATATTCGGGTCTTACCTTTCATCGGCCGGGATTTATGCGGATGCTTGCCGATATCGAAGAGCGGAAAGTCTCCTGCGTCATCGTCAAGGACCTGTCCCGCTTCGGCCGGGATTATATCGAGAGCGGGCGGTATCTGGAACGGTATTTCCCCGAAAAAGGCATCCGCTTCATCTCCGTATCTGACCACATCGACAGCCTGAAACAGGAATATGACCTGCTCCTTCCCATCAAAAATGTGTTCAACGAGCAGTATGCCCGGGATATCTCCGGCAAGGTCCGCGCCGCCCTGCGCACAAAACAGCAGTGCGGTGAATTCATCGGCGCCTTCGCCAGCTATGGCTACCGCAAGTCTCCCTCTGACAAAAACAGGCTGGTCATCGATCCCTACGCTGCCTCCGTGGTACGGCGGATCTTTTCCCTCTACCTGAAAGGTTTCGGAAAGCAGGAGATCGCCCGCCTTTTAAACGCCGAAGGTATCCTCTGTCCTTCCGAATACAAGCGGGCCGCCGGGCTGCGCTATGCCAATCCCGGCGCCTCTCCTTTCTCCCTCTGGTCTTATTCTACCATCAATCACATCCTGCATAAAGAAATATATGCGGGAAATATGGTCCAGGGCACCCGGCAGCAGCATCTGCGGGGAAAACAGAGGCGGCAGGAGCGCTCCCGGTGGATCATCGTCCCCGGCACGCACGAACCCATCATCGATGCGGAGACATGGACGCGGACACAGCAGCTCTTAAAAAGCAGCGTGCGCTCGCCCGATGTCTCCCCCACCCCCAAACCGCATCTTTTTGCCGGACTTCTGTTCTGCGCCGACTGCGGACGTCCCATGGTGAGGACCGGCTGGAAACACGCAGACGGCAGCCCGGAGTACTCGTTTACCTGCGGCACCTGCCGCCGGCACGGGAAAACGTACTGCTCCCCGCACACGATCCCGGCCCGGGCGCTGGAACAGGCTGTCCTGCATGACCTGAATCTCATCCTCGCCCAAAGCGACTCCCTCCCTGCCCTGATGCGGCGGGAAACAGAGCGTTTTCTCTCCCGCTCTCCCGACAGCAGCTCTTCCGAACCGGCCCGGCTGGAACGGGAACACCGGCACGCGGAGCAGATGCTTCTCTCCTGCTATGAAGATTACAGGAGCGGACTCCTCTCCAGCGAAGAGTTTCTCTCCTGCCGGACCAAATACCGGCGGCAGGCCGAGCTGGCTCTCGCCAGGAAGCAGAGTATGGAGAGAGAAGCTTCCACACGGAATGAGAAGCTCCGGCTTTCGCCTTTTTTCCATGAAAATGCGGCAGGAGCACAGCTGAAAACCCTGGACCGGGCGCTTCTTTCCGCCCTGATCTCGCGGATCCTCGTCTTTGAAGATCGCCGCATCCGCATTTTTTATACATTTTCCGCAAAGGAAGCTCCTGCCTTTCCATGTCAGTATAGTATAAAAAATTAAGTAAACTGTTATCAATACAATAAAAAATTAAGTACATTTTTTTACACTCCCGTAACATTGTTTATTATTGCAGAATTTTTCAAAAAAATACTTAAATTTTTTTACTTGTGGAAACAATAGAACTGTGCTAGACTGCATTACAAGACAAAGGCGTTTGTAGTATGGATGGATTACTCATACTACAGGCGCCTTTTCCATTTTACAGAGCGGCCGTCCCCGCGCTGACACATTCCCTTTCAGGCCAAAAATAAAAAGAATGTGGAACAGCACTCTGACAGGAAGCTCCGTAAAATGAGCACGTGAGTCTTATATGATTATCGTACGGACGCCCTGCGGCTTCCGTGCACAGCCGGCATTCTTTATTAAGGAAAGGATGAGATAAGATATGAATTCAGGAGATACAGCTTTTGTAATGATCTGTTCAGCTTTTGTATTTTTGATGACTCCGGGGCTGGCGTTTTTCTACGGCGGTCTTGTCCGGAGAAAAAATGTAGTCAACACAATGATGGCCTGTGTTGCCATCATGGGACTTTCCGTTGTCATGTGGGCGCTCTTTGGCTACTCACTGGCCTTCGGCGGAAACCACGCCGGCATCATCGGCGACTTCCGGTGGTTCGGATTAAACGGCGTCGGCATGGAAGCCGGTCCGTACTCCGACTCCCTCCCGCATCTGGTGTTCTGTATGTTCCAGATGATGTTCGCCATGATCACACCGGCCCTGATCACCGGTTCTCTGGTGGGCCGTATGAAGTTTAAAGCGTTATTTATTTTTATTGCCCTCTGGTCCATCATCGTCTACTACCCGATGGCCCACATGGTATGGGGAGCCGGCGGCTTCCTGGCTTCCATCGGTTCCGTGGACTTTGCAGGCGGCAACGTTGTACATATCAGCTCCGGTGTGAGCGCTCTGGTTCTCGCCATCATCCTCGGAAGAAGAAGAGGCTATGAACACACCACATACCGGATCCACAATATCCCGTTCGTTGTTCTGGGCGCATCCCTCCTCTGGTTCGGATGGTTCGGTTTCAACGCCGGCAGCGCCTTAAAAGCAGACGGACTGGCAGCACATGCTTTTATGACTTCTGCCATCTCCGCAGCCGCAGCGCTCTTATCCTGGATGGCTATTGATGTGATCAAATCCGGCAAACCTACGCTGGTCGGCGCTTCCACCGGTCTGGTCGTCGGTCTCGTAGCCATCACACCGGGTGCAGGTTTTGTCCCGATCTGGGCATCCTTCATCATCGGTCTTCTCGTAAGCCCGATCTGCTACTTCGGTGTGGCTCTTGTCAAAAAGAAACTGAAAATCGACGATGCGCTGGATGCTTTCGGATGTCACGGTATCGGTGGTATCTGGGGAGGCATCGCAACCGGCCTGTTCGGACAGTCCTCCATCAACAGCGTGGCTCAGTGGGATGGTCTGGTATTCGGAGATGTTCGTCTTTTCGCCGCTCAGATCATCGGTATCCTTGTCACCATCGCTGTAGCCATCGTCGGCACCTTAATCTGTGTGGCAATCGTCCGGATATTCACTCCGCTCCGCGTTTCTGTCAAGGAAGAGCAGATTGGTATGGATATCTCACAGCACGGAGAGAGCGCTTATCCAAGCTTCAACGGTCTGGATCAGTAGCCGTATGTGCCGCAAAACAGTATAACGACGGAAGGTGAAAATGAAATGATGATTAAAATTGAAGCATATATCAGAGAAGAAAAATTCGAGGATGTCAAGAAAGCGCTGGATGATCTGAACGTCAACGGTCTGACAGTCTACCAGGTCATGGGCTGCGGCATCCAGAGAGGTTATCATGAGATCGTCCGCGGTATGGAAGTGGACATGCAGATGCAGCCAAAGGTAAAATTCGAGATCGCCGTCTCCTCCGAGGAGTGGGCGGAAAAGACGATCGACGCCATCCAGAAAGCCGCCTACACCGGCGCTGTGGGTGACGGAAAGATCTTTACCTACGAAATCCAGTCTGCGATGAAGATCCGTACAAAAGAGACCGGCTATGACGCCATTCAGGAATCAGAATAAATGCTGTGAACGCAGATTCACCCGGGTCATCCGCGCTTCCGGCGCCCCGCCCACGGTGGGGAAGACCCGGGAAAGGTCAGCGCCTCCGGCGTAAAGGAGAAAGATATCAATCTCGCCATCGCCATAAAATGTCAACGGATTCTTGAGCAAAACGGCATCGCCACTCTGCTGACCCGGGAAACGGACTGCAGTCTGGAGGATGCCGGCGTCACAAACAGAAAGGCCAGCGACCTGAAAAACCGAAAAGCGATGATCACAGAAAAAAAGCCGGACTGTGCCGTGAGTATCCATCAGAACAGCTACCCGGACACCGTCCAGCACGGCGCGCAGGTCTTCTATCCTGCCGCCGATACCGAGAGCGAGCGCCTCGCCTCTCTCATACAGGCCCGGATCCGCTACCTGACCGGGCAGGAAAATAAGAGAGAAATCAAACCGAACTCTGAGTATTATCTGCTTCGGGACAATACCGTTCCCACAGTGATCGCGGAGGTCTGCTTTCTCTCCAATCCTTCAGAAGCCGAGATGATCACGGATGAAACCATGCAGGAAAAGGCTGCTTTCGCCATTGCCATGGGGATCATGCAATATCTCTTTTCCTGACGACACTGCCTTCTGCGGGTATCTCTCCCCCGGCAAAGAGCTCCTGCTCTGCTTCGGTTTTTCTTTCGGCTTCTTATATTACCTTACTATTTTATTTATTATTTTACAATATATTTTGTGAATTCATTGTGAAAACTTATATTTTTACTGAGGTGTGGGTGATTTTAACACTTTACAGTTTTCAGAATAATGTTTATACTATACACACCACATATTCTTGTCCCACATTTTGTCGGGACAGACCGATCTCCATATATTCTGATAGGATCATCCGCTGCTGTTCGCAGTGTTTCTGCGGGCACGGCGACTTTATCAAAAAGGAAGTGAATTCATGAAATTAGAGAAATTGAACGATAATCAGATACGATGTACATTAAATAAATCTGATTTAGATAAACGGGAGCTGCGCCTTTCCGAGCTGGCCTACGGCTCCGCCAAGGCACGGGCGCTGTTCCGGGATATGATACAGCAGGCTTCCATCGAGTTGGGCTTTGAGGCCGATAACATTCCTCTGATGATCGAGGCGATCCCGGTTTCCAATGACTGTCTGGTCCTCGTTGTCACCAAGGTGGAGGATCCGGATGAACTGGATACCCGGTTCTCCCGCTTTTCGACTCCGATGGAGGACGACGATCTTGATGAGGAGTATTCCTCCGATATCTATGACGGAGACTTCTCCGATTCCGAGTCATACGACGATGAGCCGCTGCCGTTCAACGAATCTCCGGCGGAGGCATTTTCGCTGGAAAGCGCAGACAAAGACGCCGACCGACAGGCCGCTGACGACGCTCTGGATTTGATCGCGCCGTTCACACAGGCTATCGCGCAGGCTAAGAAAGAGGTACTCCGGAAGAAGCGCGAGGCCTCCAAAAAGAAGGCCGGTCAGCAGCTCTACGCTTTCTCGGATCTGGATACCATCACACAGCTGAGCGCTTTTCTCACCCCGTTTTATACGGGCGAAAGCCATCTGTACAAGGATGTCTCCAGCCAGACCTATTATCTCGTTCTGGTGCGCAGCCAGTGTGAGCACGACATATTTCGGCGGGCCTGCACGATCGCTTCCGATTACGGGAAGTCCGTAAGTTCCTCTTACCCGACTCTCTCCTATTTCGAGGAGCATTTCCAGCAGATCTTCCGGGAAAATGCGCTGGAGACCTTAAATCTTCTCAACAAATAGACTTTACAACATAAACTTTACAGGACACAAAAAAGAGACTGACCCATCCGTTCCATCGCAGGATATCCTTTTTCTCCTGCGGGACCGCTTCGGCCAGTCTCTTTTTACACATATCGCCTTATTTATTTCTCTTTGTTCGCCAGATAATCATTAATCCGTTTCAGCACCTGGTCAGCGTCCATTCCGTGTACCATGCATGCCTCTTCCAGGCTCTCCATAGCGGAAGACGGGCATCCGACACAGTGCATACCTGCTGCCATGAGAATCGCTGCGATTCCCATATCCATCTGAAGCATTTCACCGATTAATGTATTCTTTGTAACAACCTGAGCTGCCATGATCATTCCTCCTGTTAATCTTATCACTCCTCCAGTGAAACCGTCTCCCTGCCGCCGGACCGAAAGTCTGCGACAAAGAAATCTCTCCACCGGTTTTTCGGGTACTTTACACAGTATAATACACGATTTCTAAAATTTCAATAGGATTTTTCTTTTTCTCTACCAGACCACTATGATATATTACAGATACCCGTATACTGACCCGTTCCCTTTCAGCATAATGGCAAAATGTGAGCAGGTCAGTACATTCGTTCTCCCACATTTATTTCTCGATCGCTTTGATGAGGTTGATCATCTCGATCGCGCCCAGCGCACAGTCATATCCCTTGTTGCCTGCCTTCGTGCCGGCGCGCTCGATGGCCTGCTCGATGTTTTCTGTGGTGACGATACCGAACAGTACCGGGATGCCGGACTTGAGACCGACCTGTGCCACGCCCTTGGACACTTCGTTGCACACATAATCATAGTGGCTGGTCGCGCCGCGGATGACCGTACCGAGGGCGATGACCGCATCGTACTTGCCGGAGTTTGCCATCTTCTCACAGATCAAAGGGATCTCAAAAGCTCCCGGCACCCACGCCACATCGATGTTCTCCTCCTTCATACCATGGCGGACAAGGCCGTCAATGGCTCCGCTTAACAGCTTGGATACAATAAACTCGTTAAATCTGGCGCACACGATGCCCACTCGCTCTTCGCCGCCTACCATTTTTCCTTCAAATACATTTACTCCCATGATGATTCCTCCTGATTCTTTTAATATTTTGTATAATGTCCCATCTTCTCCTGCTTGGTCTTCAGATAGAAGAAGTCGTCCTCATTGGCCTCGATGATGATCGGCACCCGCTCCACAATCTCGATGCCGTACCCTGACAGTCCCACCACCTTGGCAGGATTGTTTGTCATCAGGCGCAGCTTGTGGATGCCCAGATCCGCCAGGATCTGCGCGCCGATACCGTAGTCCCGCAAATCTTCCGGAAAGCCCAGAGCGAGATTGGCCTCCACTGTATCCATGCCCTGATCCTGCAGTTCATAGGCCTTGAGCTTATTAATCAGTCCGATGCCTCTGCCCTCCTGACGCATATAGAGGAGTACGCCACGACCCTCTTTCTCAATCATCCGCATGGCTGCCGCGTACTGCTGACCGCAGTCACAGCGTCTGGAACCCAGCGCGTCTCCGGTCAGGCACTCGGAATGTACCCGGCAAAGCACCGGCTCGCCGTCCGCCACATTGCCCTTCACGATGGCCACATGATGCTCGCCGTTTAATTTATTCACATAGCCGTAGATCCGGAAATGGCCGTAATGCGTCGGAAAATCGGCCTGTGCCTCGCAGCTTACAAAGCTCTCCGTTCTCCGGCGGTACTGGATCATATCCGCGATGGTGATGATCTTCAGGCCATGTTCCTTCGCAAACTCCATGAGCGCCGGCACCTTTGCCACATTGCCCGCCTCGTCAAGAATACCGCAGCGAAGCCCCACCGGGCGAAGTCCCGCCATCACGGCCAGGTCCGTCACCGCCTCCGTAAATCCGGTCCGTTTCAGCACGCCGCCCTGCAACGCCACCTTCGGCACGATACTGCCCGGCTTCCGGAAATCTGCCGGCGAAGCATCTTCTGCCGCCGCCTCTGTCACTGTCCGGGAACGGTCCGCCGCCGAGACGCCATCTGCGGCGCGCACGCTGTCGATCGTCACTGTGGCAGCAGAACGGGAGATTTCCCGGTTCTCCCAGATGAGTTCCTCCACACCGATCTTCCCCGCGATTTCCTCCGAAATCGGCATGGTCATCTTTCCTCTTCCATAACTCAACATAAAGTTGACCGCCTCCGGGCTGGCAAACTGGCCTGCCACAGCCAGCACTCCGTCATTTTCCGCATCGCCATCATCCACAATGATGATCATTTTTCCCTGTCGGAAATCCTCCAGGGCTTCTTCTATCGTATAAAATGCAAACACACCCATCTCGTTTTCTCCTCTCTTTCTCTTAAAATCCTTTTTCTGTAAAATCTGACCGGAACTTCTCTCCTTTTTTCATGGAGATCATCCGGAACCTCTCAGAACCCGTGACTTTTCAGAAAATCCATCGTTATGCCGGATGGCTGTTCCGTCTCTTTTTCTTCAAAGTGCAGCAGCTTCTCCACATACTTGCCGATCATATCCGTCTCCAGATTCACCGTATCTCCCGGCTTTTTCTCCAGGAGGGTCGTGTTCGCTCCGGTGTGGGGGATCACGGACACCGCAAAACTCTTTTCATCCACCCTCGCCACCGTCAGGCTGATGCCGTCTATGGTGATGGAACCTTTTTCCACGATGTACCGAAGGACGGCCGATGTCGTCTGCACCGTGATCCAGATGGCGTTATCATCCTTCTCCATGGAAGTGATCCTTCCCGTATCGTCAATGTGTCCCGCCACGATATGACCGCCGAAACGGCCGTCCGCCGCCATCGCCCGTTCCAGATTCACCCGGCTGCCGCTCTTTAACTCTCCCAGATTGGTCCGACGCAATGTCTCGTGCATCACATCCACACTGTAACTGTTTTTGTCAAAGGATGTGACCGTCAGGCACACACCGTTCATGGCGATGCTGTCGCCCAGATGGATATCTTCCATCACCCGGCGCGCCCCTATGGTGATGACGGCAGATCTGGCGCCCTGCTTTATCTGCTTTACCACGCCCACTTCCTCTATAATCCCTGTAAACATGGTGTTCTCCTTTTTCTTCTTATCTCATCGTTACTTTTCTTCGTCTTGCCGCTGCATCTGGTACGTAAGCAAAAGATCTTCTCCGAGCTTACGGATGCCGGTCTGTCTGCACTGCCAGGCGTCCGCTGCCAGCGGGACGCCCAGGCCTTCCACCGGCGTCTTTGCGTCCGCTCCGCCGAAGATCTTCGGTGCCAGATAACAGTACACGCCGGACACGATACCTGCCCGCAGCGCGCTCTCATTCAAATTGCCGCCGCCTTCCAGCAGGACGCCGTCTATCTTCCGCTCGCCCAGCCTCTGCATCAGAACACGCAGATCAACGCCGGCCGGGCCGTTTTCTTCCTGACTGTCCGCCGCCGGTATCTCCAGGATCTGTGCTCCTCTCTCCTCAAGCATCCGCTTTTTCGCCCCGTCCGCCTCCGGCAGGCAGGCGAGGAGAAGCGGCTGTTCCTTTGCCGTCCGCACCAGCTTTGAATCCATCGGGATCCGAAGGTGGCTGTCACAGATGATCCGCACCGGATCTCTTCCATTCTTTATGCGGCAGTTGAGCATCGGATCGTCGGCCAGCACTGTTCCGATCCCCGCCATGATTCCCCGGTAATGGTTCCGCAGTGTCTGTACGTGCGCACGGGCTTCCTCCCCGGTCACCCAACGGGAATCCCCCGTGCGGCAGGCAATCTTGCCGTCCAGTGTCATGGCATATTTCATCGCCACATACGGAAGTCCGGTGCTGATATAATGAAAAAAAACCGCATTGATGGCGTCACATTCCGCTTTCAACACATGGGTCGTCACCTGGATCCCATGCTCCCGAAGCATACGAAACCCTTTCCCCGATACCAGAGGATTAGGATCATCGGAGCCGACCACCACTCTGGCGATCCCCTCCTCGATGATCGCCTCCGTACATGGCGGCGTCTTCCCGTAATGGCAGCAGGGTTCCAGCGTCACGTAAATCGTACTCCCCCGAAGACTGTGTCCTGCCTCCTTCGCATGGGCGATGGCATTGCGCTCCGCATGAAGCTCGCCATATCTTTCGTGCCATCCCTCTCCGAGGATCTCTCCGTCCCGGACGATCACCGCTCCCACCAGAGGGTTCGGATTCACGCGGCCGCTGCCTCTCTTTGCCAGTGCGATGGCTCTTCGCATATATTGTTCATCCATACCGCGCATTCTCCTTTCTGAACTATTGATGAATCCGGGGTCCAAATACCTTTGTCCCCGCCTCACATTTATGAAAATGTATCTTCAGAACATCAGGCTATCCCGGAAATTAAAAAAGCCCTGAAACCAAATGCCAAAAGCAATCGATCTCAGGGCGTATCGCCATTCTATGTATATACGCGATCTCGCGCATATTCTGGAAGTCCGCCTGCGGAAATCTCCAAAAAGGAACGCCGCAGCTTCTGCTGCCGCTGTCTTCTCCGCAAAACGCAGTCATCTTCTTCCATCCGGACTATACCGTCGGCTCCGGAATCTCACCGGAATCCTGCCTTTCGGCTCGCGGGCTCGCACTGACCTATACTGCGCATCCTGTCTGCTCAACCGTAAAACGGCTGCGACAGCAACGCATCGGTCTGTGATTACCGCCGGTGGGGACTCACACCCCGCCCTGAAGACTTTCATTTCTTAGTCATTATAACTCTATGTGACTGAAATTTCAATATATTTTTCATTCAATTTGTACAATGTATTTTATACCGTTCTCCCCCAGCTTTCCGGTACTTTCCGTCCGACGATCTCTTCCAGCCGGGCAACTTCCTCCTTATAGTAGTGGTTTAAAATCTGCCGGGTCTGCGGCAGCATCCGGAAAGTGTCCGTATCTCTCTGTATGCAAAATACACGGATCCGATGGAAAAACTTCCGGATAAGATAGCGGAGCTTCGGATCTCTCCCCAGATGAAGGAAATCGATCAGCGTGTAATACAGCCCCTGACAGGCATAGATGAGCTTGCTGCGCAGAGGGGAGATGGCACATAAGACACTCTCATTGCTCTTGATGTCATAGTTGATCCGCGCGTCTCTTTCCACCTGAATAAAATCCAGGATTTCCTCCACCGTCCCCTGTTCGTCCCGGATCATTTCCTCAAAAAAGACGAACTTCATATTCTCCTTCGGGAAATACCGCAGGTACTCTTCGATACACCGGGCATAATTTCCCTGGGAGAAGCACAGATACTTGAGCCGGCGGAACATGATACATTTCCGGTGGAAACGGCTCCCGAGGATACTTTTTACGTAACGGTCAAAAGCCTCCGCATGTCCGCATTTTCTGTCATCCCACACGGTGCGGCACGGCAGAAATCCCAGCGCCAGAAAATATTTGTAGGCGGAGTAACAGCGGTCAGCCGGGTCGCGCATGAGAAAGATCAGTTTTGTCTCCGGAGAAAAATCCCCGCCGATCTTATCCGCGCAGCCCCGGAAGCTGAGTCCCGCGTTCACTTCCCCGGCTATCTGCCCGTCCTCTGGCTGGCAGTGTCCAAAGTATCTGTTTTCATACCACTTCGCCCCGAGAAGCGTGCGGAGAAATGGCACCCGATAGAACATGGGCTCCTTGACTCCCTCCGTGAGGACAATCTTTCCGTGCTGCTTTAAAATATCATATAAGGTGGTCGTACCACATTTCTGGAATCCAATACAAAGGAATTCTGGTTTCATCGCTGTTTTGTATCCGGGGACTTCCCCCGCCTTTCTTTTGTAATTATCATCGATCTCCCGTTTTCGCTCCGGAATCTTCCGTCTCAAAACGTTTTCACATTAAAGTCTAAATATTTTACAAAACAACTGTGTCTGCTCTGTGGTTAAATCGAAAAAAATACGAAAATTTTTTAGAATTTCCGTCGGTTTCCTTACATTTCCGTTTGCTTTCTTCTTCTCTTTTTCCTTTTTATCTCTTTTTTTGCTCTTTTACCGGCAATAGACAGTTTCCTATCCGTATAGTATAATAAAATCATCTTTATTCTAGCATTATAAGGAGGTACACTATGTCAGTTAAAAATCTTATCGTCGGCCAGTCCGGCGGTCCTACGGCGGTCATCAACAGCAGCCTTTACGGCGTTGTCTCTGAAGCCCGCCAGCATCCGGAATCCATCGGATGTGTGTACGGTATGGTAAACGGTATTGAGGGTTTCCTCAATGACACCATTCTCGACTTTGCGGACATCCTGCCGGGGGACAGGCTGGACGCGCTTTTATACACGCCGGGCGCTTATCTCGGTTCTTGCCGTTACAAGCTTCCGGAGTCTCTGGACGACCCGGTTTATCCGAAATTGTTTGAGAAGTTTAAAGAAATGAATATCGGTTATTTTCAGTACATCGGCGGAAATGATTCCATGGATACCGTGAGCAAGCTTTCCCGCTATGCCGCATCCATCGGCAGTGATATCCGCATCATCGGACAGCCGAAAACGATCGATAACGATCTGGTGCAGACAGACCACACGCCGGGCTATGGCAGCGCCGCCAGGTATGTGGCTTCCACCGTCCGTGAGATCGTGCTGGACGCCAACGTCTACGAAAAAGAGTCTGTCACCATCCTCGAGATCATGGGCCGCCATGCCGGCTGGCTGACAGCCGCTTCCGCTCTGGCAAGAAAATATGACGGGGATAATCCAATGCTCATCTATCTGCCGGAAACTTCTTTTGACGAGGAAGATTTCCTGGCAAAAGTCAGCGCCTGCCTGAAGAAGAATTGTAATGTCATCGTCTGTGTATCAGAAGGCATCCATGACAAGAACGGTACATTTATCTGTGAGTATGACAGTTCTGTAGGCACAGATACTTTCGGCCACAAGATGCTCGCAGGCTGCGGAAAGTATCTGGAAAACCTCGTTCGCTCCCGTCTGGGCGTCAAAGCCCGCTCTGTGGAGTTCAATGTGAGCCAGCGCTGCTCTGCTTCCATGCTCTCTGCCACGGACCAGCAGGAAGCCGCCGCTGCCGGAGTCTTCGGCGTACAGGCAGCCCTGCGGGGAGAGACCGGAAAAATGGTCGCCTTCCACCGCCTGGATACCGCTGACGGTTCCTATCAGATGGAATGCGGACTCACCGATGTCAATGAAGTGTGCAACAAAGAAAAGACCGTCCCGCTCTCCTGGATCAGCGCCGACGGCACCGATGTGACCAAAGACTTCATCGCTTACGCCCGCCCGCTGATACAGGGTAAGGTCGACGTTCCTCTGGGAGAGGACGGCCTCCCGGCCTTTGTTTCCCGGAAATAGGACAGCTTTCGTTATCTAAACAACAAAAAAACTCTCCTGATACAGTTTTTTATCTGCTCTCAGGAGAGTTTCTTTCGTTTATTACATTTTTATATGCGGATATACTCTTCCGTCCGCCGCATGATCTCCGCAAGATTTTTCAGGTCTTCCTGTACATTTCCCGTCTCCAGAGAGTGATTTGCTCCCGCCGTCTCATACAGCGGCAGTCCTCTTTTGCGGCACTCTTCCTCGATCACCTCTGTTCTCGCCCACGGGTCGGCAGTCCCATGAAAGGCGATGCCCTCACTTCCGATCGCCAGAAAGGATTCCTCCACCGGCGTATAATAGATCTGCCTTGCCGGTATGCTGTGCCGAAGCGCATAGGCGGCCGCCACCGCAGTGCCGATACTTTTGGAGATGAACAGCACATCCGCCCAGAGACTGAAATCCACATCCGAAAGCTGCTTTGTCACATACTCGCTGGCTGTCTCAAAGGCCTCCATCATCTTGTCCTTATTGCCCTTGATGCCGGACGGAAGCTTCGGATAGCGCACTTCCCGGATGGTATAGCCAAAGGCCGACGCCAGCTTTTTGCTGTAATACAACAACGGTTTATCCGTATGATACCCGATACCCGGAAAGATCACAGCCAGCTTCCGCCGCCGCTGCTCCACATAGTCTTCCAGATTCTTCGCATCCGCGGTCCGAAAATCATCCGCATCTCTCACATAAACATTTCCCATATCGCCGTCTCCTTTTTCCAATCATCTGCCTGTCCGGCATGTCCATTCTCCCTGCCACCTGCTCCGCACGCGGTGACTGCTCATCCGGTCTCCTCAGGCTGCCGTCCGGCGTATCCTTTCTCTCTGCACCTGCTCCGCACACGGGAACGCCATCCGTTCTCCTGCGGTTCTCAGTATCCCTGCTGCATCTCGTAGGAATGGATCAGTTCCACATTGTACTGCTCGACTTCGTTGAGCACCGATTCGTCGAACTCCGCGGAGGCTGTCTGCGCCACATACCAGTCCTGTCGATTGAAATAATCCTGAATATTCTGGTCGCTGAACATCCGGCCATGGCGCGCGTAGATCTCATTTCTCGTGATGCACAACCCGTACGAATCCAGCCTGGACAGCTCCTCCTCCGTGTAGCACACACTGTCGGTGTAGGCAAGATGGTCCGCCTTCTCATAGGGATTGGAGCCGGTGTCATTGCCCTTGATCAGATAAACACTCTCCGTCTCGTTCTCCCTGGTCCCTGCCGCGTCGCTGACCGCATCTTCCCCGGAGGTCTCTCCCTCTGACGTCTCCTGACCATCTCCTTTTCCGGCCTTGCCGATCTCAATGGCGATCTCCGTCTTGCCTTCTGTATCTGTGGCCGCTGAGATGGTCTTTTCATGCTGCTTTTGCAGTACGACGAAACCAAGGATCACCGCCGCGAGCAGCAAAAAGACCAGCACGACCGCGCCTATCATCATTCTTCCAACCTTCTGATCGTTCTCAGGATTCCACATCGAATCCCCCCTTCATTTTCTCTATGTAGAACACTGTCTTCTCATCAAATTCCGATAAAAGTCCTTATCAGACAAAAAAATGTGTTTTATTTGCTAATAACACATTTTTTCTCATGATTTTATTATAATGGATAATATTGGTTCTAGCAACCCTTTACAAGAATTCTTCATTGTAATTTAACACATTTGTAATGATTCCCGGAAAGTGCGCCGGTTTTCACCTTTTGCTGCCATTTGTGCATCCCCGTCGGCTGTTTCTGCACATTTTTCCGATTTTGCTTTGAAAATAATACAATTTTACCAACATTTTTCTTAGAATTCCGCTTGATATTGGCGGTAATCTAGTATAGAATAAGGAATACAGAACAACAGCGTTTTGTAATAATCTAATCTTAAAGGAGGATATACCAATGGCATACGTAATTTCTGATGAATGTATCAACTGTGGAACTTGTGAGGGTGAATGTCCAGTAGGCGCTATCAGCGCAGGCGACGGCAAATACGAAATCGACGCTGATTCCTGCATCGATTGCGGAACATGCGCAGGTGCTTGCCCATCTGGTGCTATCAGCCAGGAATAATTTAGTACAGGCTTTGCCGCAGATCGCGGGAGAGCAGGTCTTAAATAGCCCTCCGGGGCAGTAAAAAGAGTGTCTGTTTCTGCAGGCACTCTTTTTTTTGACCTCACAGGAATCCGGCATCCGTTTTCCGGAATTCCCGCACGATATCACTTGATTCAGATCTTTCTCTTGTTTTTCCGGAAGAAACGGCTTTTCTTTCGTCCGCCGTCTTCCTTGGTCACCGCGATCTCCTGCCTTGCCTTCTGATGGTTTCGGATCGTCTCGTCCAGCTTTTTATAGCGGGCCTCCTCCCGCTCTTCTCTCTCCTCGAGTACCTCGTCCATCTCCCGGATCACCCGGTTGCTGATGCGGTCGCCCATCACATCTCCCATGGCTTCCGCCTGCTCCCGCAGTGCTTTCCCGATGATCCGCCCCATGATGGATTCAAACTCCCGCATTTTTTCTTCGTTGCTTCGAAGCGTTCCCGCCGCAGAGGCGCCCTGCACAGGATGCGCGCCGGCATGTCCTCCCTCTTTTCTGAGAGCGACTACCTTCCCGTTATACCGGGCGTCTTCATCCTCCTCTTCCTGCTCTCCCTCCTCAGAGGAAGTGGTCCTTTCCTGCTCCTCTTCTTCTCTCTCCATGTTTTCCAGCTCCACCTGTGTGGCGAGCAGCTTATGTACATCGATCAGCTTTTTCTGTTCCAGATCCGGCAGCACTTCCTTTACCGCCTTTAACTGAAATCCTTTATTCTTTAGCTCCTTAATACAGTTTAATAACTGTATCTCCTCTTCTCTGTAATAGCGGTGCCCCAGTTCATTTCTCGGAATGTTGAGCTCCAGCTCCTCCTCCCAGTACCGGAGAACATGATTCTCCACCTCCAGCAGCCGGGAAGCTTCTGAGATGGAATATCTTTTTTCCTTCATATTTTCTCGCTCCTGTCATACTATATTTACTTCGAACCCCCGGACAGCGGCTGTGCGGGACACAGGGCATCCGGCTTTCATAACGGATCATGACGGCATAAGCAGTCATGCCGACGGGTATACCGGCATATTCATAGTATAGCAAGGTTCCGGCTCCGTTCTCAACGATATTCGTCTTCAAAAAACAGACAAAAGGAGCGGATTTCTACTGAATCCGCTCCTTATTGGCAAATTTCGTATACTGGCCCAGCCAGACAAGTTCAATACTGCCGGTGGCGCCGTTTCTCTGCTTGGCCACAATGACCTCCGCGATATTCTTTTTTTCTGTGTCCGGATTATAGTATTCATCCCTGTACAGGAACATGACCACGTCGGCATCCTGCTCGATGGCTCCTGACTCACGCAGGTCCGAAAGCATCGGCCGGTGATCCTGTCTGGCTTCCACCGCACGGGAAAGCTGTGACAGGGCGATGATCGGGATATTTAACTCCCGGGCAAGAACCTTCAGGGCACGGGAGATCTCCGAAATCTCCTGCTGCCTTGATTCATTTCTTCTTGTATTGCTGCCGCTCATCAGCTGCAGATAGTCTATCACGACCATGTCAATATCGTACGTCTGCTTGTACTTTCTGCATTTGGAACGGATCTCTGCCAGAGAGGAGGCAGTGTCATCGATGATCAGTTTGGAATTACCGATGAGAGCCGCTCCTTCCAGCAGCTTCTCCCAGTCGGAATCCCGCAGGTCTCCGGTCCGGATCTGCTGGGAATCGACCATGGACTCTGAAGCCATCAGTCTTGTGACCAGCTGTTCTTTGGACATCTCCAGACTGAACATGGCCACGGCATGATTATCCTTGAAGGCCGCATACTGGGCAATGTTCAGGACAAACGCCGTCTTTCCCATGGCCGGTCTGGCCGCGACCAGAATGAGCTCTGCCGGGTGCAGTCCCGTCAGCTTATAGTCAAGCTCTGTGAAGCCGGTGGCGATTCCCGTCACCCGCCCCTTCGTCTTAGCCGCCTCCTCGATGGCGTTGAGCGAGTTCAGCACGATCTCCTGAATCGGCACAAAGTCAGACATCCGGTTCCGGTTCTGCAGCAGCCCGAAAATCTCTTTCTCTGTTTTCTCCAGAATGGCCGGGGTCTCTTCCTTTCCCAGGTAACAGGCGTTTCCGATATCCTCCGTCACCTTGATGAGCGCCCGGAGGGTCGCCTTGTCATGGACAATCTGCGCATACTGCCGGACGTTGGTGGAAGTGGGTACGATGTCCACCAGCTCCCGGAAAAAGTCCAGGCTGGAGAGAGCTTCCGGGATATCCTTTTCCTTCAGTTTATCCTGAAGGGTGATGAGGTCCACCGGCTTGCCCTCCTGATAGAGTTCTACCATGGCCTCAAAGAGGATCCCGTACTGTCTCTGATAAAAATCCTCTTTCACGAGAATATCTTCCGCCTCCACAATGGCGTCTCTGTCCATCAGCATGGAGCCCAGCACCGACTTCTCCGCCTCCTCGCTGTGCGGCTGTATTCGTTTGATAAAATTCTCGTCTACTGTCGGCATATCTTCACATCTCTGTCGTTATCTGCTCTGTTTGCAGGACAGACATCCCGCAAGATCCTCTGTTTACATTTCTGATACTTTTACTTTCAGTGTCGCTGTCACCTGCGGATGCAGCTTGATCTTTACATTGTGCACGCCGAGGCTTTTGATCGGTTCATCCACGGAGATCTTCTTTTTGTCCAGCTCCAGATCCAGCTGCTCTTTTGCCGCCGCTGCGATCTCCTTGGTGGAGATGGCGCCGAAGGTCTTTCCACCCTCGCCCACTTTCATCTTCACTTCCACGGACTTCTCCGCGATCTGTTCCGCCAGTTCTCTGGCTGCCGCCAGCTGCTCTGCCGCCACCTTATCCTGGTGTGCCTTCTGAAGCTTTAAGTCATTGATATTTTTACCTGTCGCTTCGACGCCAAGCTTCTTAGGCAGGATGAAATTCCTCGCGTAACCGTTGTTTACCTCTACCATATCGCCTTTTTTCCCTAAAGACTTCACATCTTCCAATAAAATTACTTTCATGATCTTCCTCCTGATTTATCTTATCTGAAACTTTAATTTAATATCCTTATTTTTCATATCCTGTTTTGCCGGTATGCGGCTCCTGTCAGATATCTCCCTCTTTCTTCATGGAAGCCAGCAGGTTTTTCAGGTCGTCCACCACTTCATTCATGGTCCTGTCTTTTAGTTGCGCTGCCGCCACGGTCAGATGACCGCCGCCGCCAAACTTCTCCATAATGATCTGTACATTCAGATCGTCAATGGAACGCGCGCTCACATAGATACAGCTCGAAAGCTCCGTGACGACAAAACTTCCCCGGATGCCCTGCACATCCAGAAGCGCATTGGCCGCCTTTGCTCCAATGACCGTCGCGCCATCCACATTCCGCCCGTCGAAGGTGGAGATGGCAAACTCATCATAAAATACCTGCGCGCGGTTGATAATGTCCGCACGGATCTTGCAGTTCTCCATATCCTCCCGGAACATCTTCCGGACTCTCGTCACATCCGCCCCGGCACGGCGCAGATAGGCTGCCGCCTCAAAGGTACGGACACCGGCTTTGACCACAAAGTTGTCCGTATCGACCAGAATACCGGAATACAGCGCATCCGCCTCGATCGGACGAAGCTTCGGCTTATCCGGAATGTACTGCAATATCTCCGCCACCATCTCGCAGGATGAGGAGGCATACGGCTCCACGTAGGAGACCACCGCCTTCCTGATGGTGTCGTTGTTCTGCCGGTGATGGTCGAGGACCACGATCGTCTGGATCTGTTTGATCAGCTCCGGACACTCCGTCATGGCCGGCAGATTGACATCCACGATGATCAGCATGGAAGAGGCGTCCTTTAAGGACAGCGCCTGCTCATTTGTGATGAAAGGAAACTCCTCCGTGCCGCTGTCATTCATCATCCCGTCAATGATCGGGCGGATGGCCGCACAGTCCTTGTCCATCACAATGTACGTATTCTTATCGAAGGTTCTGGCCAGCCGGTAGATTCCGAGCGCCGCTCCCACGGCGTCCGCATCCGGCAGCTTATGCCCCATGATGAAAATCTTATCGTGGGTCATGATGATTTCTCTTAACGCATGCGCCTTCACTCTCGCCTTCACGCGGGTGCTCTTTTCCACCTTCTGGGTCTTGCCGCCATAATAAGAAATGGAATCGCCGTCCTTGACTACCGCCTGGTCGCCGCCCCGGCCCAGCGCCAGGTCCATGGCGATCCGGGCGCTCTCATAGGTATCCACATAAGTCGGCGCATTGACACCCACGCTGATACTGAGCGTCATGGACAGCTCATTACCGATGTTGATCATCCGGACCTCATCGAGAAGGGAAAACTTGGACTCCATCAGCTTCTGCAGGTTCTTCTCCTCGAACACGAAGAAAAACTTATCCTTCTCAAACTTCTTCACGATGGCGTCCAGCCCCTGCATATAGCGCAGAACCTTTCTCTCCACGAGAGCCAGAAGGAGCGACTGGCGCACCTCCTCCATATTTTCGATGACCTCTTCATAATTATCGATGTAAATGAGTCCCGCAACCATCCGCTTGCTCCTGGTCTCCTCCTGATATTCCATCAGCTGCGTCTCGTCAAAGAAATAAAAGGCCAGCAGAATATTTTCCGCGCTGCTCTCCGCTTCCTCCTGGCTGCCCTCCTCACTTAAAACGACACTCCTGCACTCCACGCGGTACTTCTTATCCTCCACGGAAACGCAGAACTTCTTGGTGGTGCCGGGCTTCGGGAACACCTTCTTATAAAGGGAAGCGAACATCTGCGTGATATTTTTCTTCTCCGTCTTCTCTCCGGCCATCTCGGCAAAACTGTTGTTGTACCAGATGACCAGCCCGCTGTCGTCGGTCAGAATATAGGGGATCGGCAGTTCTTTTAAGAGATCTTTCTGAATCTGCGCCTGCTCAAAACCTGCGGAAAGCAGCTCTGCCGAGGCCATCTTCTCAAAATACTCATAATGGATCACTGCCAGCACCAAAAATACAAAAGCCCCCGCTATCGTCACATAACCGAACACCGGCCGGATGCTGATGACAGAAACTCCGACCAAAAGAAAAGCTGCCACCATGATAATAGACAGCCATAAACTAAACTTGATTTGTGTTGAGACTTTTTTATTTTGTTTCATTTCCTTCACCAGATTCATTCTCAGAATATATTGTGTTATTATAGCACCTTTTCAAACGTTTTAAAAGAGCCTATTCGTAGCATTTTACATACTTTTTCTCAAAATGTATTTTCTTAAGAAAAGACTGTTTTCACCGGCATCTTCTTAAAAAACATTCTTTTCTGCAACTCTTTTGATTGCGATTTTTCAGAAAATTCTGTATAATAAACAAAGCATATGATGCCATATTTCAGATACATTTTCTCCGCGCGGACGGCGTGCGGCTGGCATCATGATTTTTCAGAATTACTGTATCAAGATATACTAAGGAGGACATATGAGCGAACAGATTGATAATATCAGACATCTGCGCCGCCTCTCGGGCATTTTAATGCATCCGACCTCTCTTCCCGGAGAGTACGGTATCGGGGACCTGGGTCCGGAGGCGTATCGTTTCGTAGATTTTCTCAGGGAAGCAGACCAGCACCTCTGGCAGACATTACCCCTGGGGCCGACCGGAGATACCAACTGTCCCTACCAGTGCTATTCATCCTTTGCCGGCCAGCCGCTGCTGATAAGCCCGGAGCTTTTGCGGGAGGATGGTCTTCTGACCGACGGGGAGCTGGAAGAAAAACCGGAGTTTCCGGAAGAAAAAGTTGATTATGAACTGGTAAAAGAATACAAAGACGACTTGTTTCACAAGGCATTTCAGAGATTCCGGATGCTGATGGCAGAAACGGATGAGGCAGAAGAAGCGGACATCCTGCCGGAGCAGAAAGAAGAAACAGACATTCTGTCGAAGCAGGAGGAAGCGTCCGGAGAATCACACATTCTCACACTGAAAAAAGAGTTTGATGACTTTTGCCTGCATACGGACTGGCTTTCTGATTATGCTATGTTCATGGCCATCAAAAAAAGCAAGGACGGCGCGCACTGGCTGAACTGGGAGAAGAAATACCGCAAGCCTACCAAGTCCCAGAAGACGGTCATCGAGAGAGAGCTGCATGAGGATATCACTTATGAGAAGTTCCTGCAGTGGCTGTTTTTCCGTCAGTGGAAGGCTCTCAAGGCGTATGCCAACGAAAAGGGGATCCTGCTGATCGGGGATATCCCGATCTTTGTCGCCGGCGACAGCGCTGACGTCTGGTCACAGCCGAAGCTTTTCCTTCTGGATAAGGACGGATTCCCGACGGTAGTGGCAGGCGTACCGCCGGATTATTTCAGCGCCACCGGTCAGCTCTGGGGCAATCCGCTCTATGACTGGAAGTACCACAAAAAGACGGAGTTTGCCTGGTGGATGAAACGTATCGAGACACAGCTCACCATGAGCGACATTGTCCGCATCGACCATTTCCGCGGACTGGAGAGTTACTGGGAAGTTTCCGCCGACGCCGAGACCGCTCTCGAGGGACGCTGGGCCGAGGGACCGGGAGATTCATTTTTTGAGCAGATCGAGACCGTTCTCGGCACAGACCTGCCGATCATCGCGGAGGATCTCGGTGTGATCACCGATGAGGTCCGGGCTCTCAGAGACCGTTACGGGCTGCCGGGCATGAAGATCCTGCAGTTTGCCTTTGAGGACAGCGACAGCAGTTATCTTCCGTACAATCAGCCGTACAACTGTATCTGCTACACCGGCACCCATGACAATGACACCTCCACAGGCTGGTATGACCACGCGCCGGAGCATATCCGGGATAAGGTTCGCCGTTATATGAACACGGACGGTTCCCAGATCAGCTGGGACTTTATCCGCACCTGTTTCGGCTCACCTGCCCGCATTGCCATCGCCCCGGTACAGGATCTGCTCTGCCAGGGCAGTGAATATCGTATGAATATACCCGGTGTTGCCGACGGCAACTGGGCTTACCGTGTCGGAAAAGACCTTCTGACCTCCGATATCGCCACACGTCTCCGTGACATCACGCATCTTTATGGTAGATAGGAGAGAGGATTATGAATTTACGGGCATTTTTTGTTCTGTTTTATGTAACTGTTTTTATTATCGTGACCACGCCGGAGCGCAGACGTCTTCGCAAGCTGGAGGAGACGGACCCGGCGGAGGCCTCCCGAATCGCCCACCTTCAGGTAAAAAAGGCGTTTCGGAACATGCTGCGCATCGCCGGAGTCAAAATTGAAGTGAGCGGGTTGGATAACATTCCCGATGAGCCCTGTCTCTTCGTGGCAAACCATAACAGCTATGTCGACATCCTCGTGACGGAGACCGTGATCCCTTCCGGCGCCGGCTTTGTATCCAAGGACAGCCTGCAGAAGATTCCGGGTCTTTCTTCCTGGATGTACCTGATCCACTGCCTTTTCCTGAACAGAACGGACGTCAGAGAAGGGCTTAAAATGATCACCACCGGCGCGGACTACCTGAAAGAGGGCTATTCCATGTTCATTTTCCCGGAGGGCACCCGCAGCCGCGACGGTCACATCGGCGAGTTCAAAGGCGGCAGCTTAAAGATGGCGCAGAAGGCCAACGCACCGATCGTTCCGGTCGCCATCTCCGGCACCAGCAGCATTTTTGAAAAGAATGAGGGTTTCCGGGTCACCCCGGGCAATGTGATGGTTTCTTTCGGCACCCCGTTCCGTTTTTCGGAACTCACCAAGGAGCAGAAGCGGGAAGTCAGCCGGCACACCAGGCTCGCCATCCAGGTCATGCTGGATCATCAGATGGAATCCATGAATATGGAATAATTTTTTCTTTTCATACCGGCAAAAAAATGTTACAATATTTGTTTGTAATAATAACCGACCAAAACGGCGGATGGATTTTTCCCCGTCCGCACCGGTTTTGGACATACAGAACTTAGGAGGATGAAGCATGAATGTAAATCCATGGATTATCACGGCTGTCATTTTGGTCATTGGCATCGCTGTTCTCGCTTTTCTCTATTATAAGGGCTCCAAAATGCAAAAACAGCAGGCTGAGCAGAAGGCCAAGCTTTTGGAAGCAGCACAGCAGGCCACCATTCTTGTGATCGACAAAAAACGAATGCCTCTCATCGATTCCGGACTTCCGCAGGTCATTCTCGACCAGACTCCGAAGAGAGCACGCCGGGCAAAGGTTCCTGTCGTAAAAGCAAAGATCGGACCGAGGGTCATGTCTCTGATCGCCGATGAGGACGTCTATGATCAGATTCCTGTGAAGGCTGAGGTCAAGGCGATGATCAGCGGCATCTACATTACGAGTATCAACAACTTCCGCAAGGCGCCGGTACCGGCTCCGGAAAAGAAAGGCTTTATGGCCAAACTTCGCAGGAACGCTGATAAGGCGCAGGAAAATATCGATGCGGCAAAGGCACAACAGGCCAAAGCAAAAAAAGAACTGAAAAAGAAAAAATAGTATTCGGGAAGCATCCCCGGATGCGGCATGGATACTGTCGTTCCAAACGACAATGCTTTACAGACACAAATGCCCCGCAGAATCTATATCGCCGCATGCAGGATATCACTGCATGACAGAAGCAATCGATTCTGCGGGGCACTTTTTTATTGCCACCTTTTTCTGCTGCTCTTTGTGTCATTGTTCTGACAAGCCCTTTCCGGGCAATTTTTCAGGATATCTTACTCACTCTCCTCCGGCAGAGTCTTTCCCTCCACCGTCAGATGGTATTCAGACACCAGCATCCCGGACATGTAAAAGGAATACTCCAGTGTGAGATGGAGCTTCTCCTCTTTCGTGTGCAGATGAATCCGCTTTGTGTCAGAGACCATCTGCATGGGACCCGCCGGAGAATGGTATACGCAGGGTTCCGAATGTCCCTCCCGAAACCGCAGGAGAGAATCCCCTCCACCGCTCTTCTTAAGCTCCACCACGTCCGGAGTGATGGTCAGACGGTTCTTCAGGGTTCGTCCTTCTTCCGTTTTCTCCGAATAAAACAGATAGTGGGTCCCGTCCTTTATGAAATAATCCGCCGACGTCGTGATCTCCGATACCTCTTCCTGGCCGAAGCCCCGCTGCACTCCCCGGACTGTCAGCAGCAGTTTGCTCTTATTCTTCATAACGCACCATCGCAAGGTCGATGAGCTTCTGCACCAGCGCCTTCTTATCCACGCCTCTGGCCGCCCAGAGCATCGGATACATACTGATAGCGGTAAAGCCCGGCAGCGTATTGATCTCATTAAAGACCACTTCGTTGGTATCTTTTGTCAGGAAGAAATCCACGCGGGAAAGTCCGTAGCAGTCCATTGCCCGGAAAATCGCCTCCGCATCCCGGCGGATCTCCTCTTCTTTTCCTTCCGGCAGCTCCGGTCCCACGATAGTCTTGGAGTCGGCGTTGTTGTACTTCGCCTCGTAGCTGTAGAACGTATCTGCCGCCATGATCTCGCCCACGCCGGACGCCTCCGCGTCCGCGCCGCCAAGTACGGCACATTCCAGCTCTCTTCCGACGATATTTTCTTCCACCAGTATCTTGGAATCGTGCTTTGCCGCCAGCTCCAGCGCCTTTACGAGTTTCTCCCGGTTCTCCGCCTTACCGACTCCCTGAGATGAGCCTGCCTTGGAAGGCTTCACGAAAACCGGGTACGGCAGCGTCTTTTCCACCTCTGCCACCACGGCGTCCATATCCCGCAGTTGCGCGCGGCGGACTCCCACAAACTTTGCCTGACGGATACCGATGGAATCCACGATGATCTTTGTGTAGAACTTATCCATGGAGCAGGCCGACGCCAGCACGCCGCAGCCCACATACGGGATCTGCGCCAGTTCCAGCAGTCCCTGCAGGGTGCCGTCCTCTCCGTTCATCCCGTGCAGCACCGGAAATACCACATCGACATGCAGGTTCTCCACCCGGTCCTTACCGAGGAGATACAATGTATTCTTTCCGGTCTCCGGAGAGAGGATCGCCTCCGTATGTCCATCCACCCAGGAGCCGTCCTTCACCTTATCCATAGACTCGATCAACTTCCACTGACCGTCCTTCGTGATCCCGACCATGATCACGTTATATCTGTCCGTATCAATATTTTCCACAACTGTCGCAGCAGACATCAGGGACACCTCGTGCTCAGAGGATCTGCCGCCCATAATCACAACGATATTTTTCTCTGCCATGCTTCCTTGTTCCTTTCTTCGCATTTGCTTTTTTCATTTCTGCAATACTATATCATATTCCGCTCACTTTGAACACCATGCAGTATTCTTTCATTTTTGCATTTATGAAACAAAAAGACCGGAGACACCGGGTATATCCCCGGCTCTCCGGCCTCTCTTCCCCTACATCGGAACGAACTCGCCGACAACCTCTTCCAGATTGCCATCTTCCGGTCCGTCTTCCTGCCAGTAGGTCTCAAAAAAGCTGTCAAAAATACCTGCGGTAGCTGTCACCCCTGTACTGCCCACAGCGCCTCCCAGAAGGCATATCGCCATCACAAGACCAACTGCAGGTACAATGAACCATTTCCGAAACATGTCCTCCATCTCCCTTCCAACCAAGACATTTTTAACGTTTTTATATTAGAATTCTAACATGCGATTTTTTCTCTGTCAATCAATTCCATTACATTTTCTGGTTTTCTATAAAAATGTGCATTTTTTGTACATATAAAATGTAATGATATTTTATAGCAGATATGTCTGGTCTGAGCATGGAGAGTACGGCGCACTGATCCGGCCTCACTGCAATTACTTACTGCAATTTCTTTTTCAACATGGCAGGATTTGAGGCATTGGCAATGGCGGTCTCCTTCGCGACCTTTCCCTGCCGGCACAGTCCGGCAAGATAGTGATCCAGGGAAAACAGATTATCCGCCACCGAGGAATAGATCATACCGTCGATCTGGTGAACCTTTCCGTCCCGGATCATATTTTTGATGGCGGTATTTACCGTCATCAGCTCAAACGCAGGGATTCTCCGCCCGTCCGTGCCGCCCACCAGCTGCTGTGACACCACGGCATTGAGCACGGAAGCCAGCTGTACCGTGATCTGCCGCTGCTGGTTCGGAGGGAACACATCAATGATTCGGTCCACCGCATTGGCCGCTCCCACCGTGTGGAGGGTGGAAAAAACGAGATGCCCCGTCTCCGCCGCGGTCATGGCGATCTGAATCGTCTCATAATCCCGCATCTCACCGAGAAGGATCACATCCGGACTCTGCCGGAGCGCCGCCCGCAGTGCAGTCTGATAACTTTCCGTGTCGGAACTCACTTCCCGCTGGCTGACAATACTCTTTTTGTGCCGGTGCAAAAATTCCAGCGGATCTTCCAACGTGATGATGTGACTCTCTCTCGTACTGTTGATCCTATCAATGAGGCAGGCCAGCGTGGTGGACTTTCCGCTTCCTGCCGGCCCTGTGACCAAAACCAGCCCCTTCCGGTACTCCGCCAGATTCAGGATGGAGGCCGGGATCTCCAGCTCCTCCGGATCCGGCAGCTGAAAGGCGATCAGACGGATCACCGCGGCCAGAGAACCTCTCTGCTTGTAAATGCTGGCCCGAAACCGCGCCAGATTAGCGATGGAAAAGGAGAAATCATCGTCCCCTTTCTTCTCCACTTTCTCCATACTGTGATTCGGCACCAGCGCGTAGATATCCCGGATCAGCCGTTCCGTCTCCTCCGGCATGACCCGCTCCTCACTCATATGTACCATCGTCCCGTTGATCTTACAGGTCAGCGGCAGACCGGCGACAATAAACAAATCTGACGCCCCCTGCGCTGTCGCTTTCTCCAGATATTCCCGTAATTCCATGCTATACCGTCCTTTTTTCCAAACTTTGATTCTCTATTTTCTCCGACTCTCTGTTTTCTGTCATTCTCCCTGATAGACATTGAGGGAGCGGTCTGCCTCCCAGTCCTCCGCGGACATCAGCTGCCACTGCGTCACCGTATATGCCGGCGTTTCCTCTGTGTCTGCATTCTCCCCGCCCGTCCGATCGTCGGTCAGCCTTACCGTGACCACCAGCTGCTGTCCGTCTGAAACCTCCTGCGCAAAGGAAAACTGTGTGCCGGCCGACAGTCCCTCATCCGCAACCGTGCGCATCTGCTCCGCCAGCTGTTCCTGCACCCGGCTCACCGCCGCATAGTAGTTACTCGTGTGCTCCGCCATCTTCCGGGACAGCCGCCGGTCCGCCACCGCATTTTCCAGCGAAAGCACAGAAAACGTCAGCAGCGACAGCGTCATAAAAATGAGGATCAGCAGAGAAATGCCCACATTGACGACGGGAATGTTTTTCTTATTCATGATACCTCGCCTCCTGTCTGCGGACAGTATAACCGCAGTGGAAGCTGATAAATGTAGTCTGCCTCTCCGCCCTCTTCCTGCGCTGTCCCGATTTTTTCCGCTTCTTCCGGTTCTTTATCGCCGGAATCTTTTTCATCCGGATCTGTGCCATAGCGCACCTCTCCGACCGTGATATTCACATCCCACAGATCACCGTCCGGCTCCCAGAACACGGATGTCACATACACTCCGTCTTCCGGAGCGCAGACCTGCCAGTCATCATCACAGTAAATGCGCGCTCCGTCCCGCCCCTCTGCCTGTTCCGCTTCCGGAAAATACGTGGATAACGCCGCAGAAAAAGAGACCGTCTTCTGTGTATGTTCTCCGCTACCCGACGCCGGGATACCACTCAGCACCTCTGCCACGGAGGAGGCCATACTCTGGGCATGAAACAATTCCTCCGCCTGTCGGCTGATCGTGTGGGACTTTGCAAAAGCCTGCAGAAATACTGCCGCCGTCACCGCAAAAAATGCGATGGCGATCGTTAATTCAATTAAAAATAATCCTGATCTTGAATGTTGTCGTCTTCTCATTCTTCGCTCACCGGTAATCTGATATAAACTGTCTCCTGCTGCCCGGCTGCCGACACAGAAAGCGCCAGCAGATCATTTTCCGGTCTGTCCACAGAAAATGACTCAAGTTCCACCAGCTCCTGCCCGCCTTCCAGCCCGGCAAAATCCGCTTTCTTCACAAACAACTCCTTCAGATTGCCATCTTCCAGATAAATATACGAACTGTACATTTCCTCTCCGTGTACACTGTCAATCACCAGAACCTGCTGTCCTTCCATCTCCTGCACCGAGATCAAAGAGGCATCGCCGCACTCCCGCACCTTCTCCTGCAAATAGGAGACCACCGTCCGAACCGTATAGTTTTCTTCCAGACCGGCCGCCGTCTTCTCATAGATTCTCGCCCCCTGCAGCACAACGAGCAGTGCGCAGAAACAAAACAGAAGAATAAACAGAAGGGGAAACAGTACATCTACCGTATGGATGCTTCCGCCATTCTTTTTCATGATCCCTCCCCGGAAAGCCGCACGACCCTCACCTGAGGGCGGATATTTTTCGCGATGATCTCATAATCTACAATATATTTCTCCTCGTTATAGTGCAGTCCATAGTGCTCTTTGAGATACGCAAGACTCTCCGGATATGCCCCTTCCGTCCCGTAACAGAGCACCGCCGACTGTACGACCGCCTTTTCTATATTTTCCATCTCGGTCTCCTCCGTCACAGAAGAAACCGACTGAATGCCTGTCAAAAATACAGCCATAAAGATCAGAAAGACGCCCAGAGACAATACAATCTGCCCAAAACGTTTTTTCCGTACATGATAAGATTCCATCTGTTCCTCCCGACTTTCTTTTTATCCTATGCTGGACAGAATGCCCATGAGCGGCACCATCACCGACAGCAGCACGCCTCCCACCAGCACGGAGAGCACTGCCACCAGCGTCGGTTCCAGTACGGAGATAAAATTCTGAATCCGCATCGTCACTTCCTCATCCGCCTGCGCGGCGATCTTTCTGAGCGCCCCGTCCGTCTCTCCGGTACGCTCCGCTATGTAAAGCATTCTTCCGTACAGACCGGTGAGAAGCCCTGACTGCACAGCGGCGGTGGAAAAAGTCTCGCCCTCTCCCACGCTCTCCCGGCAGTTCTCCAGCTTCTTCTTCATCACAGCGTCCTCCTCCAGCAGCGCATCCACCATCTGAAAGGCGCCGTCATAATCGATGCCGCTGCGAAGCGCCATGGACATTCCCGACGCAAACCGCGCCGTCTGCATCCGGCTCATGATCTGCCGGGTTCCGAAAAACTGTCCCGCAAGACGCCGGAATATCTCCTTTCCCTTCGCCGTACAAAACAGCCAGACAACACCGCCGGCAATGGCGATCAGCACGAGAAGGATCCATCCGTAATACTGCCGGATGCCCTCGCCTGCCCGCAGCAGCACCGCCGCCATACCGGTCATCTGTCCGCCCAGCTGTTCGTACACCTGAGCAAAGACCGGCAGCACCTTCACGATCATCACCAGAAAGATGACGAGCATCATACCAAGCATCAACAGCGGGTACGTGACCGCACTTTTGATATCCTGCACCATATTTTCTTCCCGCTCATAGTAAGCCGCCAGACCATCCATGACCTCATCCAGATTGCCCGTCTGTTCACCCAGACGGATCATCTGGATCATATAGTCCGGAAACGCTCCCGTCTCCTCCAGCGCGTCGTAAAAAATACCGGTCTCCTCCAGATTCTTCTGAATCTGCTCATAGAGCGCCCGCAGGGAACTCTCCTCCTGCCCGGCATCCTCCTTCATGATCATAATACCTTCTGTGGCAGACAGACCCGCTTTTAAGATCATCCCCATCTGCGCGCAGAACAGGATCTTCTCATTATTTGATAATACTTTTCCCATATTCTGTCCTCTGATTCACTGTACTTTTCCTGCCCCTCCACGAAAAACCAATTGATGGCAACAACACAGTCCCTTATTCCCATAATCCGGAAAACCACTCGAAAATCTTCATCCGAAACCGTCCTTTTTCCCCGAAAAGCACCTGTCTTTCTTCCCCGGGAACATCTCTTTCCACGTCCTTTTTTCCCTTCCCTGACAGGGAAGAGGACTCCTCTGCATTATAACATAGTTCCGGGTAAATTGCACACCACCAGTTATGCCCCCGGGCCGCTCCGATATCCACCCGCAGCGCTGTATATTCCCCCGCCGGAAACAGCATGTTTCCGTAGCGCCGCAGAGGAAAACGCTCCCGGACGACCGCCGCACGCACACGGTATGCGCCGCAATCTGCTCCGCCGCTTCCATCGCTCTCACCTTCACTTCCACCGGTCTTCTCACCGTAGTCTTCACGCAGGATACCGGCCGCCACATCCGCGATTTCCGGAAGCATCTCTTCGATCCTCTCCACCAGCTCCCCGGCACTCTCCGCCTGATCCGCCTCCGGCCTGATCTCCCAAAGCACGGCATCCCGCACCAGAAGCTTTCGCCTCTGATCTTCCGGCGCGTCAGACGCCGCCCGCACATGGAACCGCAGCGCGGAATCATAGATCTGAAAATGGGTCTCCACATACATCTGATACAGCAACCCCGCCGACAGCAAAATCAACACCACCGCAGCGACCCGGACAATGCCGACTGATTTATTTTTCTGATCCTTCTGATAATATTTCGCATTCATATCATAAGGATAGACAGGATGGGAGAAAATTAAACAGGGGGCAGTACACTAGCTTCGACTCCTGCCCTTCCCTCACCCCGGCAGCCGGTATCCCTGCTTCACCACCAGCCGCTTCCACAGCACCCGGGTCTGGCAGAGGTAAATGTCCCGCTCTCCCTGCGCCTTTGCCTTCAGCACTTCGATGGGGGTGCGGCAGGAGATTCCGCCGGTCTCATCCCCGGCCTCTGAGAGGTTCCATCCAAATACCCGCTTCTCTCCCTTTTCCGCCCGCTCCACGATCCGGTTCACCTCCTGCCCGGCGGCGCCGTCGGGGATGTTTTTGATATCGAGGAGTTCCTCCGGCTGCTGCAGGCAGACGGACAGCAGGACATCCGGGGATTTCTGCCAGGAGGCTTCCCATTCTCTCAAAAATGTGTCAAGGCGCTCCGGATTTTGTGCCAGATCCGGGCCCAGGAAGATGGTATCGATATGGTTCCATTCCAGAATGCCCGATTCGGTCTTCGCGTATTTTTCTTCCATGGTCTTCATATCCTTCGCCGTAAAATGGATGGTGCTGCACGGAATACTGTCCTCCTGTGATTTCATATCGGCCAGGTCTGCTGTAAAGAGCCAGTATTCATAATCCGTTCCATTTTCCTCCACATAGAGGGAGAGCACATAACTCTTCTCCTCCACATCCGCCTGATGAGCGCAGCCGGAGAGCATTCCCGCTGCCGCAAATACAGCGAGAAACGCCGCAGCCCGGCCGCCCCGCCTGCCGGAACGATTTTCCTCCCGCTTTCTGCGATTCCCCGTATGAAAGAAGATTGCCAGCAGAGGAAGAAGGATAAGCAGCGGAAAGTCTATCCATTTTTTATAAAAAAGAAATCCGTAGAGGAGCTGCGTGTCCGGTCTCTTTGCCAGCAGGCAGGAAAAAACCAGCAGAAGGACAGCCACCACGCCGGTGATAACGGACACCCGCAGCCGCAGTGTCCGCCCGTCGAGGACACGTCCGCCAAAGATTTCCTCGCCGATTTTTCTGCCGTAATAAAGGTAACCGCTGAGCACCCCCACCAGACAGAGGATCCAGAAAACCGCCAGCAGGATATCAAACCGTTCCAGAAAACCACCGGGAAGACGGATGAGCTGCATGACTTTTATGACCGGCCAGGGAGAGGACGCCGTGATCTCTCCGCCCAGATTTTCGATGGTCACAAACCAGAGCAGCACATTCCAGAGAAGAACACCCGCCACCGCCTGCCAGACAAAGCGTCTCCGTTTTCTCCACCAGTGATCATCCGGGACCACGCAATTTCCCCCGGATTGCCCCTCCTGACACTTCTCGGTGACAGAGATCGTGCCGCCCTCATCCGCCAATTCCCGCGGACTTTGCCTCTCCCAGATATCTTTCGTCACCGCCGGGACCAAAAACAGCAGAAATTCCAATGGTGTGGAACACAGAAGCAGAAGATATCCGTTACCAAGCACTGTGGAAATGTCATCCTGCAACTCCGGCAGATGGACCTTCCCTTCCAGGCCGAGAATCGCAAAGAACACCAGAATCACAAACAGCGCCATCACCCACGGAAACAGCAGTTCCAGAAAACGGGCACGTTTTTGCAGAGTTGTCTGGGTACAGTACCAGAGCAGCAGGGCAAAAGGCAGAAGGATCATGAGCAGGCTGGCGTCCGGCATGTAGATTTTCTGGATGGACAGTCCGAAGAAGTAAAAGAGAGCCAGCGCATTGATAAACAGACGGATCATATAGAGGATGCCCATCCATCTGCTGAGGACAAAACCGTAGCCGGCGCACATGCCCGCCGGATTTCTCCTCTCCAGACGGTGGATGAGAAAGAGCAGCCAGCCGACAAACAACGGCAGAAGCAGGGCATACAACAACAGAGGAAAGAAACCCTCCGAATTGCTGTGCAGGGCAGCTGCCGCAGGAAATGTGAGACCGGACGCGCCGACTCCTTCGATATATATCATTCTCGTAAGCTGTCGTTTTGAGATCTTGCTTTCATTCAATGCTCTCTCCTCCTTTCACTCTGTCTTCTCCGCACTCTCCGTCCCACTCTCGTAAACAGGGGACGCTTTTTCATGTAGCGGAGCGGATAACGTACATACTCATCCTGTCTGGTGTCGTAATCCAGATGTCCGCCGCAGACGGACGGCAGCATATACGGCACGCCGAAGGATTCCAGCTGCGCCAGATGAAACAGCAGCGCCGCAAACAGAAGCAGGTAGCCGTAGATCCCCCAGACAGCTGCCACGAGGATAAACAGAAACTTCAGCAGCCGGAAGACTGCTCCGAACGCTTCGCTGGGTACGACAAAGGAAGCGATGGCTGTGAAGGATACCACAATGACCACAATGGTGCTGACCAGCCCGGCATCCACCGCCGCCTGCCCGACGATGAGACCGCCGACGATCCCGATGGTGCCGCCCAGCTGGCCGGGGATATGGATGCCCGCCTCCCGCAGCAGTTCAAACTGAAACTCCATGAGAAGCACCTCGAGGACGATGGGAATGACGATCCCCGTCCTCGCCTGCGCCACCGAAAGCAGAAAAGCGGTGGGAAGCATCTCCGTGTGAAAGCCCGCGACCGCCACATAAAGTCCTGGAAATCCGACGGCAAAAATCGCTGCTGCGAAGCGCAGGACTCTGGCAAAGGAGGCAGCCAGCGAGCGGGTGTAATAATCATCTCCCGACTGAAAGAACATCCCGTAAGTCACCGGCAGCAGCAGTACCCCCGGAGAATTATCGACCACCAGCACGATCCGTCCCTCCAGCAGACCGCTGGCTGCCTTGTCCGGCCTTTCCGTGTACTGAAATTGCGGAAACGGCGTCCATGGATTTTTTTCCATCAACTGTTCCACCATTCCTCCGTCGAAGATTCCATCAAGACTGATCGCCCCGATCTTCTCCTTTACCCGGGCAAGGAGATCCGGCTCCACCAGATCTTCCACATAACAGATGGCGATGTCTGTTTTCGAGCGTTCCCCCACTTTTGTGTGTTCCATTTTGAGGCGTGGATCGCGGATGCGCCGACGAATCAGCGCCGTGTTGGTGCGGAAACTCTCAGTGAAACTGTCCTTCGGCCCGCGCAGGACCATCTCCTGCGTGGTCTCTCCGACGCCCCGGGTCGGAAAATTTTTTGTGGACAAAGAGATTGCCTTCTCGCAGCCCTCCACAAGAAGAAGAGAATTGCCGGATAAAATATCTGTCAGCGCATCCTCGTATGTCTCCACATCCTTCCAGTCCACCGTCTCGAGCACATGATTTTCCACGAAGGAAAGTCGCTCCTTTTGCTCTGACAGATCCGTTTCCTGCAGAGGACGGATGACAAAATCCTGCAGCGTCTGCGAGTCCGTCAGACCATCCACATAGATGACCACCGCTCTCGTCTTCTCGTCGCCCGCATAGAATACATTTTTTACCATGTCGCCGCTTCTTTCCAGCGCCTTTTCAAAAAATGCATAATCTTTATCAAAATCCTTCTGCAGCCTGCCTTTGATCTTCTGCTCTCTGTTGTATCTTGCTTCCATGGCCCCTCCTGCCTCCCACATCTTCCGGACAAAAAATTATACTGTCACGGGTTTTTCCTTAGTATTCAGCGGAAATGAGAAATTATACCTGCAATTTTTTGAACTTTTCTGCTTCTTTTCTTGATTTTTAGCCAAAATAAGATATAATTCATGTATACAAGATACACGGGAGGAACAATTTTTATGGCACAACCCTTATATTTGAAGGCCTATGGAAAGGTGAATCTTGGGCTGGACGTTATCCGAAGACGGGAGGACGGCTACCATGAAGTGCGGATGATCATGCAGACCGTGAAGTTGTACGACCGGATCATTCTGGAGAGGAATCATTCCGGCAATATTTTTCTGCGCACGAATCTGCCCTACCTTCCTGTCAATGAAAAGAATCTTGTCTATCGCGCCATCGATATCATACGGCGGGAGTACGGCATCAAAGACGGCGTCAGCGCCACCATCATAAAGCGGATCCCCGTGGCGGCCGGTATGGCAGGCGGCAGCACCGACGCCGCAGCAGCTTTCGTCGGCATGAACCAGCTTTTTGCTCTGAACATCACGCAGGAGAAGCTGATGGAATACGGGGTGACCCTCGGCGCGGACATTCCTTACTGTATCATGCGGGGCACTGCGCTATCCGAAGGCATCGGTGAGATCCTCACTCCCCTCCCTCCTCTGCCGGGCTGCTGGTTTCTCATCGTCAAACCGGGATTTTCCATGTCCACAAAGTTTGTCTACGAACATCTGACGCTGGACGCCCGCACAGAGCATCCGGATATTGACGGCATGGTGGACGCACTGTTCGCCCACAGTCTGGACGGCGTCGCCAGTCGGATGGGAAATGTGCTGGAGCAGGTGACCAGTCAGCACTACCCTGCCATCGGCGAGCTGAAAAATATCATGGTCGAGAACGGCGCTCTGAACGCGTTGATGAGCGGCAGCGGTCCGACTGTCTTTGGCATATTTACTTCCAGAGAGACCGCGGAACAGGCGGCCCGGGCATGCGGAAAACATCCGGCCGTGCGAAGGACTGCCGTAGTCCGGCCGTTTAACAAGTCCCTGCCCGCAAAATCGGCGGGACAGAGCGGTCGCTGAGTCTTCCGCCGTCATCTGCCTTTATGAGAAACGTATTTCAATATTTTTGTACTTACAGGAGTTTGCTTATGAATCAGGATCATTTAAAAGATACGATGAATGAATACCTTCCCCTGCGGGATGTGGTCTTCAACACGCTTCGCAGGGCGATCATCACCGGAGAGTTTGCGCCCGGCGAGCGCCTGATGGAGATTTCCCTCGCCAACCGGCTGGGCGTCAGCCGGACTCCGGTGCGCGAGGCCATCCGTAAGCTGGAACTGGAAGGTCTTGTTATCATGATTCCGAGAAAGGGAGCGCAGGTAGCAAAGATCACAGAGAAGAACCTGCGGGACGTGATCGAGATCCGCTGCGTGCTGGAGGAGTTTGCCGCCTCTCTCGCCTGTGAGCGGATCACAGAGGAAGGAAAGGAAAAACTGGAGGAGGCGCATCAGCGCTTTGTGGAGGCCGTGGACGGCGGAGACATTCTCGACATCGTGGAGAAGGATGAACAGTTTCACGATACGATCTTCCAGGCCACCTGCAACGAGAGACTGATTACGATCATCAACAATCTGCGGGAACAGTTTTACCGCTACCGCATGGAGTATGTGCGTGACATTGAACAGCACACCGTGCTGGTGACAGAGCATGAACAGCTTCTTCACGCCATCTTCAACCATGACAGTGAGGCCGCCAGACAGATCATGCGGACGCATCTCAAAAATCAGCAGGAGGGCGTCATTCAGGCGATCCAGGAATGATTTCCCCTTTGTGGCAGACCGCAAAACGGTATTCTCTTCTTCGCCGCAGGGCGATTTTCCCGGAGAGTTTTTCACAGAAACACAAAGGGCTTCCGCTGCCCGGACTTCAGAATACATTTTCTGAGACATCCGGACGGCGAAAGCCCTTTTTTTGTCATTATCGATTTAAAAAGCTGTGCAGGAAATTGGAAATCCTCTTATAAATATAGAAAGTAACGATTCCGTTGATTCCCGCTTTGATGATATTAAACGCGATGATAAACGGCATAAGGCTCCACACTGTCCCTGTCGGAACACCCATAAACGCCGGGGTGATCACCAGGTTAGCCGGTATCATGATGAGCGCCATCACTGCCATGCCGGCAAGAAGACCGATGAGCGCCGTGCGTTTTGTCTTTCTTGTATAATATACGGTACCTGCCACGATGACAAGACCGCTGGTCGCGATGATATGCATCAGGATACCATAAAAACCGCTTCCCGCACTGACTGTCAGGCCCTGTACCACGGAGGTGACTACCGTGAGCATCAGCCCTGCCACCGGACCGAAGGCAAAGGTTCCGATCAGGATCGGGATGTCCGCCGGATCATATTCCAGAAACGGGACCATCGGCATGATCGGAAAATGGATCAGATAGACCAGTGCGACGGAGATCGCTACCATCATGGCCATGGTGACCATCTTCTTTGTTCTTCCGACTCCCTCCAGAGCGCCGGCTCCTGTCTGCGGGTGTACTTCTGCTTTTGCGCGCGCCTGATGACGGCGCATTCTTTCTTCTGACATGCAAATTCCTCCTCAAAAATAAATTTTTCGAAGAATCTGCCAGGTATCGTGGCCGTGAATGTTTTTATTCCCACAGGAATGTGATTTCCATGAACGAAAAAATGTCCTGAAACATACATTTCAGGACAACAAAAAACATTCGCCAGCTATTGTTTCTTTCATCCGGACTGTAACCGTTGGTACGGGATTCTAACCCGTTCGACTCCCTGTGCAGCGCCCGCCTCTCCTCCGAAAACGGAAAGAAAAGATAACGACGCCCTCTGCACGGAGCTCGTGGACTTAAGGTCTTCGCCTGTCACCACCAGTGAGGAATCACACCTCGCCCTGAAACAGATTTTTCTGTTCTTAATCATAGCACTATTCTATGATATCGTCAATACTCAATTCCCGATCACCGCATCCATCGCTTTTATGAGAAAAAGTTTCTGCCCGGTCTCCAGAGGCTCCTCCACATTTTCATTGTACTGACGGATCTTATCGATGGTCGTGTTATAGCGTTTGGCGATCCTCCAGAGCGTGTCGCCGTCTTTCACGACATAACCGGTAAAGGAAGGGATCTTCGCCAGCTCCTCCTCATCGTAGGGCAGTTCCTCCACCTCGTCGATCATATCCATGTCGATTGGGGAAAAGCCAGTCACATAGATGCCCGCCACCGCGCGGATCTCCAGCTCATTTCCATCGACCACATAACCGCCGATCTGTTCCAGAACACCGCGGATCTCACAACGGTCGGACGGGCCTACCGACTGCGTCTCTACCAGATATTCAAACGGGATCACCACTTCCCTCGATTGCATCGGAGTCCCGTCATCTCCGGCAATGTACAGCACCTTACAGAAGATCAGCCCTTCTGTGGCAATCCCCTTTTCTTCCAGCCGGAAGTCTTCAATCTTTACATTTCCTTCCACATTTAACACCTGAAGCAGACGGTGCGGGTCGGTCCCCGATGTCACCCGGTGATTCACTTTTGTCCGGGCGTTATTCTGGAAGATCAGATTCTCAAAGCGGACCGGGCGGGTTTTCAGTATCAGCCTGCGGTCATTGGCGTACATATCTTTTAATACCGGCAGCTGAAACTCCCGGTATGCTTTCAGGTCCAGCTCCAGTACCGCGTCGATCTCCACATTCCGCGGCTCCCCGTCCTCATCCGGTTTGATGACTGCCTGATGATTACCCAATGTCACGGAAATATTGCCGATGAGATTTTCCCTGCTGTCCGCACATTCCAGTTCATTGTCAAACGGAATCTCCCAGTCATAATACTGCACCGGCTCCTGCGCGTCTTCGCTCTCATACAGGATAAACAAAAAGAGCTCGCCCCGGATGGACAGTTTTCCCTCCATCATCCGCACATCCGCATCCCGCAGCTGCATGGAATTCCACAGAATTTCCCGGATATTCGGCCGGCCTGCCGGAAGGGCGGCGTCCGCGCGGATCCTCTGAATATCTTTCTTGTAGAGAACAACCTCCGTCATCGGCTCGGATTCATACAGGCACTGCACCCGCTCTTTCTGCTCCACCCCGACGCTGCACTCCACAAATTTACTCTCAGAAATATGTATGTGGAAAAACAGCACGGACCGGACGCCGCATTTTCTCGAGTTAATGACGGAGATCGTCAGGTCTTCCAGTTCCACCGCCACCCGGGCAGTATCCGTAGGCTGCGCTCCTTCCACGTTCATAAATTCTTCCAGCGCAAACTCGTGCTCCATGCAGGCAATCTTCTGCTCCTTCTCCGCGCTCAGATACAGCAGCTGCACGAGGAACATACCGCGGATACGGATGCGGTCTGTCATCATCTCCACCTCATCGATGTGCACTTCCCCGCGGCTCTCCACAATCTTTTCCACATCCGGCTTCATGTCCGGCACATTCATATCCTGGTCTATCGTGATCTGCACATTTTTTTCCAATTTTAAAATACCGGACTGCACCGTCTTTTTTTCAATCTTCATAAGGCCCTCCCTCCCGCCATTGCCGTGCGCACCCATGGACTTGCGCGTCCGTCTTCCTTCCGGACATCCTCAGGCGCCGTTGCCATGCGCACCCGTGGACTGCGCGGCACAGGTGGTACATTTTCTCAGTTCTATGCATTATATGCGCAGCCATCCCCATATATTCCCTGCGTCTTCTCATGGTTCGATCACACAGAATACATCCATCTGCGGGCACCGGACTACGATAAAAGGCCAGGTTTCCGCTTCCTCCCCCTCGCCGGGGGCGGGTCCCATCAGCTGTGTCCGCAGGAAAAGAGTCTTTTCCGTCCGCCAGCATTCCTCGATCCGGACACTGCACCCGCTGTACTCCTTCCTGCCATAGCACACTGCCAGGTACATATACATGGAGTTTCTGTAGACAAAGGTTCCCGGCTTCTTCTTTTTTTCTTCCAGCAAGATCTGAAGCTGCGGCGGCAGATGACTCTCCTGGCAGATCACGTACTCCACCGCCTCTTTTTGTCTGCTCTCTCCGAGATTTTGCACACAGCCGGACAAAAAGACCGCCGTAAGCAGACAGCAGAGGAGGGCGGCGATCCGGCGCAGACCCCTTCCTGATGTTTTATTTTCTGTTTTTATGGTGACCCTCCCGCTTTGCAGACCGCATTTTTTCGTTTTATTCTATGCGGCATCTTCCCGCTTTTATTCCGCCCAAAATCCCTCTTAGCAAATATGTGAAAATGTGTTAAAATACCAGAAACAGCGAAATTTTAACGGTAAGGAGCGTGTTCATCCCATGAAGATTTTAATTCCAACACAGGCAGCAGAGATTATAAAGACCCTGTCCTCCCACGGCTACGAAGCCTATGCGGTGGGAGGCTGCGTCAGAGATTCCATTCTCGGAAAGACGCCGTCCGACTGGGATATCACCACCTCCGCCAGACCGGAACAGGTAAAAGCGCTTTTTGCCAAAACCATCGATACCGGCATCAAACACGGTACTGTCACCGTCATGATGGATAAGACCGGATATGAGGTGACCACTTACCGCATCGACGGTCTGTATGAAGACCACCGCCGGCCGAACGATGTGACTTTCACCACCAGCCTCCGGGAGGATCTGATGCGCCGGGATTTCACCATCAATGCCATGGCGTACAATGATACGGACGGCCTCATCGATCTGTTCGGCGGCATGGACGATCTGCAAAACCGTGTCATCCGCTGCGTGGGGAATGCCCGGGACCGCTTCGAGGAGGATGCGCTCCGGATGCTCCGCGCCGTCCGCTTCGCCGGTCAGCTTCATTTCCGCATTGAGTCCTCCACCCGGGAGGCCATTATCGCCTGCCACAATAACCTTAAGGACGTCAGCGCCGAGCGAATTCAGATGGAGCTTCTGAAGCTTCTCATCTCCGACCATCCGGAAGTCTTCCGGGAGGCTTATGCCACCGGTCTGACCAGCGTATTTTTGCCGGAGTTCGACCGGATGATGGATACCGGACAGAAAAACCCGCACCACTGCTACAGTGTCGGTGAGCACACGCTTCACGCCGTGTGTATGATCGAACCAAATCCGGTCCTGCGGCTCACCATGCTGCTCCACGATGTGGGCAAACCTGCCACGAAGACCACCGACCAGTACGGGATCGATCATTTTTATAATCACTATAAGGTGGGGGCAGAGATGAGCAAAGAGATCTTAAAACGGCTCAAGTTTGACAATAAGACCATTCAGGTTGTCTGTCAGCTCATCTCGCATCATGATATCCGCTTCAAAAACCCGAAAACCTCGGGACAGCGCCATGTCCGGAAGGTCATGCACTCCATCGGTCCGAACCTCTTTCCATACCTTCTTAAAGTCATGGAAGCGGACGTCCGCTCACAGAGTGATTATTATCAGGCGGAGAAGCTCTCCATCCTGAAGGAGACCTGGGAGTCCTATGAGGAGATTCTGAAAAAACAGGACTGCCTTTCCTTAAAAGACCTGAAGATCAACGGCAACCAGTTAAAGGCGCTCGGCATCCGGGAAGGAAAGACCATCGGCGCGATCTTAAAGACTCTCCTCTCCATGGTTCTGGAACATCCGGAACTGAATGAATATTCTTATCTGAAAGAGCTTGCTCTCAAGATTTACCGACAGCTCCGCCCGTAGCGGGGCTGTCTCTTTTTTCCGGAGTTTTCCTCATTTGATCATCTGTCTGCTCAGTCCCATCATGACTTTTTCCCTCACTTCATTTGCTGGCGCATCTGTTCCTTCACAGCTTTTTCCTCACTTCATTTGCTGTCATAACCCTCCGGCGCCGGTCATAGGATAGACCATGCTACCGGAAACCTGCCTTTTTGTCTGGAGGGATTATTGTGAGTGATAAGTACCGTGAATTGTTAGAGCAGTATGATATAAAGGTCATCTCCACCTTTCGAAGCCGTGGAACTTTTCAGTGTGAGACGGACCAGGGGCTTGCCCTTTTAAAGGAATACCATCATTCCCTCCACCGGCTGGCCATGGAGTATGAGTGGAAGGAGAAACTCGCTCTGGCCGGTTTTTCCCGGACGGACCGGTATTTTGTTTCAAAAGACAACAGCCTTGTCGTCTATGACCGATACCACACTCCTTTCGTCCTCAAACATTATTTTTCCGGGCGGGAATGTGATCTTGGCAGTGCGTCTGATGTCTACGCCGCCTGCCGGAACCTGGCGCTTCTCCATAAAACTTCTGCCGGCATCTCTGAAATTCCTTTTGAGAATCCGCACACAGAATCTATCTCCCGGCTTTTCGCCCGGAGAAATCAGGAACTTCGCACGATACGAAGATATGTGAGCAGAGTGACAAAGAAAAAGTCTTTTGAACTTCTGTACCTGAAATATTTTGATACCTTTTATGCGGAAGCAGTCCATGCCGCTGACACCCTCCTTGCTCTGGGCGCGGAGGACGCCCTGCCGGCCTGCGGCGTCTGCCACGGCGCCTACCAGCATCATAATATTCTCATGCTGCCGGATCATTCCGTGGCGACCGTCGGTTTCGAATCCATCTGTTATCAGCCCTATCTCGTAGATCTCTATCTGTTTCTTCGCAAAACAATGGAGAAAAACCATTATGACTGGGATCTTTTTTCCCGCGGAATCGCCGGGTATGCGGACCAGCTGCCGCTGTCTGACAGCGAGCTGCGTTTTCTCTATCTCCTCTTCCTGTACCCGGAAAAGTTCTGGAAAATCTCCAATCAGTATTACAACCGGCGCAAGAGCTGGATTTCTCCGAAAATGCAGGAAAAGCTGGAGAAAATACCGGGGCAGAACCAGGAAAGGCAGAACTTTTTACAGCATTTTTCCCTGAATTTGTTGAAATGAAAATTGTCATTCCTATATAAATATGCTAAAATGTTCGGGTATAGATACTTTGACAGGGAGAGTGATTTTCATGGCTTACATGGCTTTATATCGAAAATGGCGCCCGAACGATTTTGATGAGGTTCAGGGGCAGGATGCCATCGTCCGCACCCTGCGCAATGAGATTCTTTATGACAGAATCGGGCACGCGTATCTTTTCTGTGGCACGCGTGGAACCGGCAAGACATCCATCGCGAAGCTTTTTGCCAAGGCGGTCAACTGCCAGCATCCGGTGGATGGCAATCCGTGCAACCAGTGTCCGTCCTGTCAGGCCATCAACAATCAGAGTTCTCTGGATGTCCTTGAGATTGACGCCGCTTCCAACAACGGTGTGGACCACATCCGGGAGATCCGGGAGCAGGTACAGTACTCTCCTGTTGAGGGCAAGTATAAGGTATATATCATCGACGAGGTGCATATGTTATCTTCCGGCGCCTTCAATGCTCTTTTAAAGACTCTGGAGGAACCGCCGTCTTACGTCATATTCATCCTCGCCACCACAGAGAAGCATAAGATTCCGGTGACGATCCTGTCCCGGTGTCAGAAATATGATTTCAAACGCATTTCCATCGATACCATCACGAATCATCTGGCACATCTGATGGAAAAGGAGGAGATTCCCGCGGAAGAGAAGGCGCTGCGCTACATCGCAAGAGCCGCCGACGGCTCCATGCGTGACGCTTTAAGTCTTCTGGACCAGTGCATCGCCTTCTATTTGAATCAGACTCTCACTTATGAGAATGTTCTTGAAGTACTGGGGACGGTGGATACCGCTGTGTTCAGCCAGCTTCTCCGGAGCATTCTGGAGCAGGACACCATCGCGGTGCTTCACACCATCGACCGGATGATCACAGAAGGGCGGGAGCTGTCCCAGTTCCTGGCCGATTTTCTGTGGTATCTGCGCAACCTGCTGATCATCAAGGACCAGAACGGCATGGAGGACAGTCTCGACCTGTCCGCGGAATCCATCGCCTCCCTGCAGGAGGAGGCAGCATGGATCGAGACAGGCACTCTGCTCCGTTTCATCCGGGTCCTGTCAGATTTATCCGGGCAGATCCGCAACGCTACGCAGAAGCGGATCCTTCTGGAGGTCGGTTTTATCCGGCTGTGTACGCCGCAGATGGAGACCGATTCCGCCAGCCTGCTGGAGCGGGTTCACCTTCTGGAAAAGAAGCTGGAGGGCGCTCCTCTGACAGACAACAGTTCTTATCTAAAAAAAGAATCCGGCACCGCCGGAACAGGAAATACAGCAGCAGAGCTCCTCGCGGGATTTTCCCCGCAGCAGCTGGCGTCTCTCGCCGCTCTGCTGCAAAACAGTACAGGAAATGTACCGACTGGCGGCGCCGCAGCAGAAAATATCGCTCCGGCAGGGGACAGTGTCAGCGCGGAGCAGGCACTGAACGAAAGATTCTCTCCGGCGGAAGCCGAGGACTTAAAAGCTATCGCTTCCAGCTGGAAGTCTATCGTCGCACAGACTTCCATGCCCATGCAGAAGTTTCTCATGGCTGCCCGCATTGCTGTCTCGGAGGACAGCAGCATCATTCAGCTGATCTTTGAGCGGGATGATATTGAGAAGAGCTATTTTGAGCGGAATCATCAGCACAATCTGGGCGTACTGTCCGATATCGTCGCACAGCAGACGGGCAAGCGCGTGAAGTTTGAATGTTCGGTTCGTTCACAGGAGACCGGACAGTCTTCAGGTTTCATTGATCTCAGCAAGATTCATTATCCTGTGATTTTTGAATAAATGCAACATGTAATTGATACAGTACACGAAATATTTATGGAGGTTTTATCATTATGGCAAGAAGAGGTGGTTTTCCTGGCGGAATGCCGGGAAATATGAATAATCTTATGAAACAGGCACAGAAAATGCAGAAACAGATGGCAGAGACCCAGCAGGCTCTCGAGGAGAAGACTTATGAGGCTTCCGCCGGCGGCGGTGTTGTCTCCGTCACAGTTTCCGGTAAGAGAGAGGTCGTCGCTGTCAAAATCGCAGAGGAAGTTGTCGATCCTGACGATATCGAGATGCTTGAAGATCTTATCATGGCTGCCACCAACGAAGCACTCCGCGCGATGGAGTCAGATTCTCAGAGTCAGATGGCCAAGCTCACCGGAGGACTCGGCGGCCTTGGCGGAGGTCTTGGTTTCTGATGAATTATTATGGCACACAGGTCAATAATCTGATCGAGGAGCTGCGCCGCCTGCCGGGCATCGGCGGCAAATCCGCGCAGCGTCTCGCCTTTCATATTATCAATATGCCACAGGAGCATGTGGAACATCTGGCTGAGGTTCTCGTCAGCGCAAGAAAGAATATTCGCTATTGCAAATGCTGCTGTACGCTCACAGACGGGGAGCTCTGTCCCATCTGCGCCAGCGACAAACGGGACCACAGCACGATCATGGTAGTGGAGCATACCAAGGATCTGGCCGCCTACGAGAAAACCGGACAGTACAACGGCGTCTACCACGTCCTGCAGGGAACTCTCGTTCCAAGCCTCGGCAAGGGACCGGATGATATCCGGTTTAAAGAGCTCATGGAGCGGCTGGACACCACACCGGTCAAAGAGCTTATCCTGGCGACCAATTCCAGTCTGGACGGCGAAGCCACTGCCATGTATATCACCAAGAAGGTCAAGCCCAGAGGTATCCGGATCACGCGGATCGCCAGCGGCGTCCCAATCGGCGGCGAGCTGGAATACATCGACGAAGTGACTCTCTCGCGTGCCCTGGATGGCCGTATTGAGCTATAACTAACCTTTAATATACTATCACTTATCAACCGGCGGGCTGTGATCTTTTCACATCCCGGCATCTGCTGATCATTCAGAGAAAAGAAAGGAAATGCTACAATGAAGAGAATTGGTATGTTAACAAGCGGGGGAGACTGTCAGAGCTTAAACGCTACCATGCGTGGTGTTGTCAAAGGTCTGACACAGCTGGAAGGCAACGTGGAATTCTATGGCTTTGAGGACGGTTACAAAGGTCTGATCTACGGTAATTATAAACGTCTGACCTCCAAAGATTTCTCCGGAATCCTGACAAGAGGCGGCACCATCCTCGGAACTTCCAGACAGCCATTTAAATTAATGCGCGTTCCTGATGAGAACGGTGTGGATAAAGTGGAAGCCATGAAGTCCACCTACAGATATCTCGACCTTGACTGTCTGGTTGTCCTCGGTGGAAACGGAAGCCAGAAATCCGCCAACATGTTAAGTGAGGAAGGCTTAAATGTGGTATCCCTTCCAAAGACGATCGACAATGACCTCTGGGGTACAGATATGACTTTCGGTTTCCAGAGTGCTGTCGATATCGCGACCAATGCTATCGACTGCATCCATACCACCGCAGCTTCTCACGACCGTGTATTCATCGTTGAGCTTATGGGACACAAGGTTGGCTGGGTAACCTTACATGCCGGTATCGCAGGCGGCGCGGACGTCATCCTCATCCCTGAGATCCCTTATAACTTAAATCACGTTATCGAGGCGATCAGACGTCGTTCCGAGCAGGGCAAGGGCTTTACCATCCTTGCAGTAGCTGAGGGCGCCATCTCCAAAGAAGATGCCAAGTTATCCAAAAAGAAATACAAAGAGAAACTTGCCAACCGCCAGTACTCCACTGTCGGCTATGAGCTTGCCGCACAGATTGAGGCAGCTACCGGTCAGGAAGTACGTGTTACCATTCCTGGACACACACAAAGAGGCGGAAGCCCTGTACCTTTCGACCGTGTCATCTCCAGCCGTCTGGGCGCTGCCGCTGCCGAACTGATCCATGAAGAAAAATACGGCAGAATGGTTGTCATGAAAGGTTACGAAGTATCTTCCATCCCTCTGAAAGAGACCGCCGGCAAACTGAAATACGTTTCCGCAGACGATCAGATCATCAAGCAGGCAAAGATTCTGGGCATCTCCTTCGGAGACTGATCCCGGGAAGACAGCGATTATCCACGCAATATCCTGGTATCCCACAGGAAAGAATCCTGCTTTGCGGAATTCTCCGCCTGCGGCGGGTCGCAGGAGCGACATCTTCTAATCCGCCGCAGTGCGATTCTCACGGAGCATTTTTATTGCATGGGAATTGCATTCCTATGCAATAAAAAAACGGCAGGCTGCCGAAGCAGCCTGCCGCAAATCCATTATGAGGGGAGAGGATTTTTATAAGAATTAATCTTACAGGGTATAGTATAAAGAAAAGTTGTGACCGATATGTGTTTGAAAACTTACTAAGTTCTGACAAAATCATTTCCGAATCATCAAAATTCCCGTCAAAAGGAATCCACACACCAGTCCGCCCACATGAGCGGCATTATCTACTCCCGTCGTCGTAAATCCATAAGACAGCGCTGACAAAATGACAAAAAGCATTCCACTCAGGCCAATCTCATCAATTCGCTTTCTCCTTTTTTCCAAAAGGTCCTTGAGGATCAGAAAAAGCAGACCGCCCATCATGCCGAAAATCGCTCCCGACGCTCCCGCCGATACTGTATATGGCTCTCTCGCCAGCGTAACAAAAAGAGACGCTGCCGACGCGGCGATACCGGAGCCGAGATATACAGCGAGATACCTCGGGCTTCCGATAATCCTCTCCAGTCTCGCTCCGATCAGCAGAAGGATCAACATATTCTGTGCCAGATGTTCCACTCCGAAATGCAGGAAAGTCGAAGTAAACAGCCGGTAAAACTCTCCCCGTTCCACCACGGCATCCCACACCATGGCACCATGCTGCGCCATAAATTCCGCGTCCAGCACATTTCCCATCATACTCAGCACAATAAATACCAGCACATTTGCTGCGACCAGGACCGTATTGACCGGACGAAACATTCTGCGAAGTTCTCTTCGGCTTGCAGAGAGTTCCTCCTCCCTGCAGGCGGATAAAAAGTTCTCCAGCTGCTCTTTCATGCCATAAAAATCCGCTCTCTGATTCTCATAGATCAGCAATCTGCCACTGCTTTTGTCAATACACCAGATATTCGGATACGGTGCGATCTCTTCCACCGTCTTTTCATCAGGCATTCCACGAAACAGCATCAACGTCAGCCTGTCCGTCTTCTCTCCGAATCGGATCATCAGCTGATTCTCCAGATGGAGAATTCTCTCCTCCTGGCGGCTGACCGGCACACGGGTCTGTCCCGGCAGAAGCTCCGGTATGACCTCTATCAGCCTGAGCCGTCCTTCCGCCTCTTCCATCCACAGCAATCCGCCTTCCACCTGTATCCTCCGAAAACCCAGACTGCTGAAAAAATGCTGCAGTTCCTTTATAAAATCCATAAAACCTCCTCTGACAACCGCTCTGTCACAGCAGTCACACATGTCAATCGGTATCATAACAGTGATTATAGTAGGATTTTACCATTTTTTCAACATATCTGTGCGGCCTGTCGGTTAATACCGTTTTCTCTCCCCCGACATATCCCGTATAACAACTAGTGTACTGACCCGTTCATTTTCACCATTATGCGAAATGTGAGCAGGTCAGTACACTGGCTTCCGGACAGGATCACAGACAGCCTCAGAGCATCTCCTGCATCCTGAAACGATAAGTGTGTGAGGCAAACCGAATACTGTCGCCATCTTTCAACATCACCGCGCCGCTCTCCACCCGCACCTGATTTACCCAGGTTCCATTGGTCGACTGCAGATCCCGCAGGAAAAATGTCTCCGGTTCCGGACCTCTCTCAATAACCGCATGCTCCCGGCTTACCGTATTATCATAGATCGTCAGCTGATTGAGCCCTTTATGATTTCCGATATAAAAAGGAAAACTCTGCAATGGAAAGACCTCACCAGATTCCTCACTCTTTAAAACCGGCTGCGGTCTTTGCACCCCCATATCCAGGCGAACAGTTCCCTCCTCCTCGTCCCATGGTGATGCCGCACTCCACAGCGGGTCCGCAGAGGCATCCTGATCCTTTCCTTTGCTCTGCTGTGTCAAGAACTTCCCTCCGGCCGACTGTCTGTTTCCCTCTGATTGTTCCACTGCCGACTGTCTGTTTCTCTCTGATCGTTCCACCGCCGACTGCCTGTTTCTCTCTGACCGTTCCACTGCCGACTGTTTTTCATCCGGCTCCTCCGCTGCCCGCTTTCTTTTTTTATGAATCTGATACATTCCCTCCACAAGAAGAACGCACAAAATCACACAGGCGATCCAGTAACGGTTATAGATTGGAAGCAACCCATACCAGAGAGAATAGGCTGCCGAGGCAAGCACCGTCACCCCGGTAAGCGCCGTCGCAATCCCCAGAATAACTTCCAGTACGAAAAACAACGAATGACTGCTGCCTGTCCCTGGCTGCTCCTTCTCACCCTGTCCGATTTCTTTCTGCTCCGTCCCTCTCCATGCTGTCTTCTGCCGGCTTCTTTTCTCTGTCTCTTTCCATAATGCCTTCTGCCGGCTTCCTTTTTCTGTCTCTTTCCATGATGCCTTTTTTCGACTTCCTTCCTCTGTCCCTTCCCATACTGTCTTCTGCCGGCCTCTTTTCTCTGTCTCCTCCGACTGTTCCGTCTGCGGCCACATTTTTTCTTCCTCCGGCACGGGTGATTTCTGTTTTTCTTCTTTTTCGGCAAAAAAGCTCTCACAAGAAGTGATATTTGGTGCTGTTTCTTCCTCATAATCCAGACATTCCTGAATCAGAGTCTCCGAAAAAGTTCGGTTCCGTATCATCCAGTAGACATGATAAATATAACGTACTGCTTCCGAATCTCCATAATTGATCTCCGACAACATCCAGGAAAAAAACTGCTGCACTTCTGCTCCCATATCGTATTCCTCATCCGGACAGTACATCCATCGAAATGCTGCCTCTCCTGTCCGGTAAATGCGATTCGGGGAAAAACTGATGTGTGTCGGGGACAGCATCAGCTCATCCAGTTCTCTCAGCAGCTGCTGTAAATTCCTCAGAAAACACTGGCAGTCCTCTCTGGAGAAATTATTTCCCTGCGAATGTTTTTCTCTGGAACAGGCTGCGAGGCTTCTGGCGTCCGAGAGATCATACAGAAGCCTGGTGTCTCCGTCCTGCTCCCGTAAAAGAATGGGCAGCAGCCTTTCCGGATGGTTATGCCGGATGACCGGATATTCCACGGAAAGAAAATATGGATTATCAACCGATGCCGCCACCCCGTAAGTATGCAGGCCTTCTTTTTCTATTTCCACTGCAAACTCGCCCCCAATCTAAGCTTTTCCTGCCAATGATCTACCGGAGAGACGATCGTACAGGAAAAAGACAACATCTCTCCCATGATTTCTTCTACACCGCGAAGAGGCCAGCGAAACTGCAGGCTGACCCCCGCAGTCACTTTTCCCGCACCTGTCTCCACCTCACTCTCCCGGAGCCTTGTTACCAGAAGACGTTCGTTTACTCGGTCTGTCAGCCTTTTTTGTGCCTCCGCCTCCAACTCCTCCCGACTGCCGGTCACTAGGAAATAAATGCTCCTCGTCAACAGAGTATCCGCCTCGTATTCTCCGGTCACCAGCTCTCCGTCCGTTTTCCAGGCAGCCGCCGTCTCCTCCGCAACACGCATCGCCTCACTCCTCGCAGCCGCCATATCCATAAAAAAGAGGAACAAAAAGACGATTCCCACAAGAATCATGGCTATCATCGGAACGATCACCGCTGCCTCCACCGTCATCATTCCCCTATCCTCTCTCCAAAACTTTTTTATCCTGTTATCTGCCATCCTCTCATCCCCTTCTCATTTTCCAACTTTCCAAAGCGGCACGGCGGTTGTGCATCCGCACCCCTTCTTATCTCCGACTTTCCAAAGCGGCACAGCGGCTGCACATCCGCATTCCCTCTGCATCTTCTCGCGGGATCGTTCTGACCGTTCTTTTTAATCCACTGCAGCCAAGAGAAGCGTGATATTTATCTCCATATTTTGTTACATAAAGCGCGGCAGGTATCTCGCCGTCATGGATACACTTCTCACAGGCCTGATACCGGTTTTCTGTCAGAATCTTCTCCACACTGCTTCCGGAGATACGCAGACAGATATGGCTGCAGGACAGACTGGTGTGATAAACGCTTCCGCTCTCTGTCACATACACAACGCCTCCGCTTCCCGTTTCTGCTCCTTCTCCGGCGCCGCCCTCCGTATATCCGCTGAAAATCCGCTGAACCGCCCCGGCTTCTCTGTCAAAGGCATATTCTCCCACAAATGGCAGTTCGATCTTCAACCGGTAGCTGGCGCGAAGTTCAACGATCTCCTCTCCCTCCCCGGAGACCTCTGACAATCGGATGCCTCCTCTGCCTCCCTGAATACAGCCATCATCCATGGAGGAATTCTCATACACCGAAGCAAACAAGATCTGCAGGTTTGCCTTCGTCAGCAGAGTCCCCGCCATCTCCTGTGCCATCGCAGAAAGACTGCCCTGCTTCTGCACTGTTTCCTGGTCTTGCGCCGCCCCCTGCGGCGTCCGCTTCTGTCCCTGTCCGTCTGCTCCTTCCCCCTTTGCAGCACCGGTACTCTTTTTCTCATTGGAAAGCGTATCTACCGCCTTCTGCGCTGCGTAGAGATCTGCCGTTCTCGCCAGCGCATATTGGATCTTTGCCTCCGTGAGCAGCAGACTTCCGAGAAGCAGCAGTCCGCAGACTGCGCTCAGAAAAACCGGAAGAACCAGCGCCGCCTCCACGGTGACTGCCCCCTCGCAGGAAGCAAAACAAGATGCTCTCTTTCTCTTTTGCCACCACATCACTGCCTGCGCTTGGAGAGACCGCATTTTATTTATTTTTTTGAATTCTGTTTTTCTTATTTGTGGTATACAACTGTCTGATTGATCCTGGTATTTTACAAAGAGCATCCGGTTTCACCTCCTCCGTTCTGTCTTACCCGGTCACTGTCCATCCTTCGTCAAATTACAGTTACACAGATTTTCCTTTCTTTCATCCTTGCCTGTTCCGCCCGGTCACTGTCCACCTTTCGCCAAATTGCAGTTACACAGATCTTCCTTCTTTCACCCCGCTGTTTCCGCCCGGAACATCCGGGTGGAAACAGGCGGGGTTTTCAATTTTCAGGTTATACGTATATAGATGCTGTTCTTCCTATATCTGTCGTTTCTAATAACTGTTCAGCCGTTCCAGCTCCATCGTAAAGCCTCCGCCATGCTGCCCGATACCCGGAAAAAATGTCAGCCAGCCGCCGCAGGAAAAATCTGCCTCCCACCGAAAGGCAAACAGACAGTCCTCCATACGAAAGTCCGGCTGCTCAAGAGCGACGTTCAGCTGCATAATATCCATCATGCGAAACAGAAGCCGGTTCCTCGCCAGACGAGACGCCAGAAAAAGTTTCAGGTAATCTTCATAGCCGGCATTCCATCTCCCCTGCTTTACCGGTCCTCTGTTTTTCAGAAGTACCGCTGCATTTTCCAGTGTGAGATTCCAGGTGGAATCGTCCTTGATCACCGGCACTTCCTCACCGGAGAAAAGCGCATGAACGTCCAGCATGGATTCCCCGAAGCTTACCGCCGCCGTCAACAGGACCTGCACCGCCTTGCGGGCCTGCGGAAATCCCAGAATACCGGTCAGCACTGCGGCGGCGCTCCCGGATGCCGTCTTCCATTCGCCATCCTGTGAGAGGTAGGCATAGTTTGCCAGGAAACGTAATCCCAGCATCCTGTCCGCCACCGCTTTCAGATTCGCCCTGTCAGAGTCTTTTCCCGCGATCAGATACTCGGTCTCATACAACAGCGCGCTCTCCTCTTCCGACTTCCGGACATAACTCCCGAAGTTCTCCTCTATGTACTCCAGAAGGTAGAATTCATCGGACAACACCCGACTGTCTCCTTCCTCTGCCTGAATATCAGAGAGAATCTTCTTCCACTCGTCTACATTAAGAAAAGATAAAGCTCCGCTGAAAAAATCTGCCGCATCCTTTTCTGATGCCGCACTCCCGGATGGAAGTCCTTCTACTGATACGGATAATTGCGAAACAGCTCCAATGTCATCTGTCACATACACAAGGATTCCTGACCGGGTAATATTTGTGAGAAGTTCAAGGATCTCCTTCCACCTTATTCCGGTATCTCCTGCCGCCTTCTCCCTGGCCTCGGTGTCACCGCCAGGCTCTTTCTCATCATCAGCTCCACCGCCGCCGGAAGAATCTTTCTCTCTGCCTTCTCCGGCTGTTTCTGTGTTCTTTGCTTCGGACTTCTCTTTTTCTTTCGCAATGGCATTTTCTGCCTTACTCATATCTGCTTTTGCCAGATCATCCCCTTTTCGGATATCAGCAACAGAAGCAAACAGTTCTTTCAGCGTTTCTCCCGCCTTTGCCACTTCCCGGTACTTCATCCATTCACGAATCTGATGCCGCAGATACAGACCATCCTCATCCACAGCGGTCCTCTCCTCCGTCACTTCCAGCCGGCTGCAGGAAGGCTGAAAAAAGCTGTTGTCTCCAAAACTTGCAGACAGATAAGCCTTTCCATCCTGCTCCACCTGCTCTCTTTCTCTCGGATCAAGGAAAAACAGATGATATCTGTCAAACAGACTCCTGTTATAATTGGCGAGAACATAATTTCCGGCGCCCTTTATCGCGCTTTCCGCCAGCGCTGACTCGCTAAAACTGTACATACCTTCCAGCACACACAGGGAAACTCCCATCAGCACAAAAAAGAGTAATGCGACAAAGACCGTGATCTGCCCCTCTTCCCGCCGAAGCATCAGCGGATCTTTCCGGCATTTGTCTCAATGGTAGAAAATATCGTCGATACCACACTCTTGATATTGGTTTGGAAAATAATGACCAGACCAATGAGTACAACGATGATCAGGATCACCTCCACGACACCCATGCCTTCCTCGGATGCCATGGCCATACGAAATCGGTTTCTGAATACAGTAAATGCATTTTTTATAACAGCCAATATACAATCCTCCCCTTCTCTTTTTATTTTTACGCCGTTATTTTCTGACGGTCCTTGTCAAAATCCCTGAAATCGGGCTATGGCAGGAAACATGACAAGGATCATGACCATGCCGAGCAGCACGATCATGGGGAACAGCAGCTTTGTGGCAGCTTCCTCCCCTTCCGTCTTTGCCTGGTCCAGCCTCTGACGAAAAGACTCCTGTTCCATCTGGCTCATCAGCGCTCTTCCCTCTCTTGTTCCCTTTGCCATAACCTGGAGCAGCGTCAGAGCAAGCTTCTGATACACCGGCTCCTTAAATCTCCTTCCCCACTGCATACATGCCTCCTGCTGTGCTTCTCCGAGACGCAGCCGGGTATCCATGCGCAGGATCTCTTCAAAAGCATATGTTTTTCTGCCGTTCGCACGGGACTGATAGTCCGTGCTGATGCGGTGTACCGCCGAGGGGAAGGACAAACCTGCCCCCATATAAAGGGTCAGCAGATGTACGATCACCGGGAAATCCCGAAGACTTTCTTTTCTGCAAGCTTTCTCCCCGTTATTCAGTTCCGAAACATTGCGCAGAAGCAAAAGCAAAATGACCACGCTCCCCAATAGACACAACGTGGACGGAGAAACTCTCTGCGGTCTTCTGATCTGCACATCGCCATTCTGCGGTGAGATCACATAACTGCTCTCATCTCTCGTCTCTTTCTCCGCCTGTCTGAGCTGACGGACGATCCTGGCAAACGGTGACTCCTGTCCCTTCTTCTTTTCCGGAACCAGCCGTATGACGAAGTCTTTCTTCCAGACATAATCCCCGTACTCCGCTGTCACAGCGATCTTTGTGGTGACTTCTCCTCCCTCTGTCAGATTGGCGCCCCTCTCGCCCAGACTGCCGTCCAGACGCACACACGCCGTATCTTTCGGCTCATAAGTGATGGTGAATGGCCAGGAAGGCAGGGCATCCTCAAAACACAGCTCCTGATCCACACTGTGCAGGGAAGTATTTTCCCCCGCCATCTGTTCTTCCAGCTCACCGAAAAATTCTTCCTTCAGGGCATCTTCCTCCTCCCGGGACAGCGACCGCTCTCCCAGTGTCAGGGAATACTCCTTCCTCTGCTCTTCACTCTGCAGAATGAGGGAGACCTCTTTTTCTCCTTCGCCGAAAGCATTTCTCTCAAAGATGAGAGAGGACGGTTCCAAAGACTGATAGACTGCGAGGCTGACCAGCATCACCGCGAGCAAAGTCATCCCCCAGAAGATCAAAATGCCTTCTTTTATGAGGAACTCTTCCGCTCTCTGCTCCGTCTGCTGCCCTGACTCCGCATACTGACCTTCCATCTGTCTCCTCACCCGTTCTGTCAGCTTAACCCGCAGACGCCGGGGACACTTTCGAAACATCCACTCTGCCGGTTTTCTCCCGATACCCCGGCAGATCTCTTTCCATCCTGTCATAATATTCCATCGGCTGTCCCGTACAATGCCGCGATCCGATAATAACTTGCGCCATCCACCGTTCAGTCAAATGCCTCTCCTGGCTGACTCCCATAAAAGGCAACGGCTCTCTCACAGTTCGACGTTCATGATCTTCTCTGTCCAGAAAAAACACAGGACCGTCCCCGCGATCACAATACTCATGAGCAGATTGCCGGCCGACAGCCGGTACAGGCTGTCCACATAGCCGGGATTTGCCAGACGGAGATACAAAAGTACTCCAAACGGCATCAGCAGCATGATATTTTTCTCAAAGATCCGTCCGCTCAGACTGACCTGCAGCTCCTCCGAAACCTCCATCTTATTCTGCAGATGCTCCATGGAATTCTTCAGAATATCGACGACATTACCCCCGGTACTCTTCGCGATATGCAAAACGACAGCAAACTCATAAATCTCCTCGATCTTCGTCTCCTCTGCATACTCCATGAACATCTGCTCCACTGCGCGATGAAGCTCTATGCCGCGGACGATCTTCTGCAGCTGCCGGACAGTCGGGTGCTTTCCGGAACGATACAGACTTCCCAGCTCTCTCAGGGAGACACGGCAGGCATTTTCCATGGAATAGCCAGCCTGCAGGGAGGTCATCAGCGACTGCAGAAGCTCCCGAAATCCCCGGAGATGCTGCATGCGCTGTCTCTGCTGCCACTTCGCACACATCACCCGGTGTACGGGCAGCAGAAGGATCTGCAACGGCAGCATCCAGAACAAACTGTCGTAGGCGAGGACGGCAAGGATCCCTGCCAGACTCTCTCCCGCCAGAACGGACCAGAGCAGTGTTTTCCAGTGTCCTTCTTCCTTCCAGCGACGAAATCTGCTCTTTGCATCGAAACGTCTGCTGCGCTCCTGCCGCTTATGTGCCATACTTTTCATCAAATACCTCCATGGCCTGCAGGTAAGCCTGCATCTGACCATAATCTTTCAAACGCTCTGTCCGGGACAGCCTGCCTGCTGCCATCAGCCTCCCTTCTCTGCCTTCTTCCTCTCTGTCATAGAGAAACAGAGCGTTCATCTGATAATCCTGCCCGTCAAAATCAAGCAGCTCATAAATCTCCAGTATCTTTCTCTGTCCTGTGGACAGTCTGCCAAGATGAATGAGAATATCCACCGCCGAGGCAATCAGACCCTGCACTGCCCGCAGAGGAATATCCATCCCCATCAACACCATCGTCTCCAGCCTCCGCAGCGCATCACGGCATGAATTCCCGTGAATCGTCGACAGCGAACCGCTGTGTCCGGTGGAAGCCGCGTTCAGCAGAGCGGCCGCTTCCTCCCCTCTGACCTCCCCCACGATGATCCGGGTAGGCCGCATACGGAGACTGGCCTTGATCAGATCGTTCATGGAGATCTCATTAACACCCTCCGTATTGGAGTTTCTAGTCTCCATACGAACCAGATTATCCACATGATACAGCTGCAGCTCCGCGGAATCCTCAATGGTGATGATCCTCTCATCCGGCAGGAGATACTCTGCCAACGCATTGAGCAGAGAGGACTTTCCGGAGTTGGTGGCGCCGCTGAGCAGAATGCTGTATCTTCCCCGCACCAGACAGGCCAGCACCGCCGCAAGCTCCGGCGGAAACTCCCCGCTCTCCATCAGCCGTTCCATCGTCATGCCGCCCTTTTGAAACTTTCGTATGGTGATAACCGGTCCTTCCAGGGAAACCGGCGGCAGCACGACATGCACTCTGGAACCGTCCGGGAGCCGCCCGTCAACAATGGGTACCGACTCATTTACCATGCGGTTCAGCGGTGCGATCATCTGGTCGATCAGACGATAGACTTCCTCTTCTGAGAAGAAAGTCTTATCCGTCTTTTTGAGGACGCCATTCTGCTCCACAAAAATCTTGGACGCTCCGATAACCATGATCTCCGTAACCGTATCATCCTGGAGATATTCTTCCAGCACGTCAAATCCCCGTATGGAATAAAACAGCTGCTCCCGGAGCATCCTTTTCTCCTGCAGGGTGCCGTATCGGCTGTGTCCGTCGGAGAGGATCACCCGGTCGATCTCCCGGTAAATCTCCTCATCGGAAGGACGCCCGTATCCATTCAGCCGCTCCAGCACTTCCCGGCGCAACTCCTGCTTACTGAATACTTCCATGCAGAAACTCCTCCCGTCTTCTTCGCTCAAAGCTGCCGCGGAAACGCCGGGACTCCGAGCGCAGTGCCCGCTCCAGATGATCACAGGCGATATGCTGTCTCTCATGTTGGTCAGAATCTATGAGAAGAAACCGGTCAAACAATGCGTTCAGTGGAAGAGTCCCAAGGATTCCGCTGCCAAGACCCACATAAATCTCCGCATACTCTCCGCTCTCTTTCAGGCTGCGGAAAAACCACTGATACTCTCCCTCCGTCAGCTCCAGCAGGTCAAAATACAGTCCGGGAGAATCCACATACCAGATGCCGTCCTCCTCCCGCGCCGTCTCTCTGACACGACTCAGGATATCCTCACTCTGAAGTCCGATAAAATAGCACAGATCTCCCATATTTCCTCTGCCGGGAACTGCTGTCCCGATATCTTCCATCCCCAGATACAGTCCGCCTGTCTCCATACAGGACGCGGCGATCGCTGCAAGCTCCGGCTCAAACACCGGAGAATACAGCGCTGTCACCATACAGCTCTCCCCCGTGCCGGAACCGTCGGCAGATAAAGTCCTCTGCCTCTCCTTTATCATCTCCACAAGAGCTGCCGGGGGATGATACCGGCAGAAACTCCCCTCCTTCTCCTCATCGGAAAGAAGGATACATCTCTCCCTGATATCCGGCCAAAGCTCCTGTTTCTCCTGTAATATCCGGAAGAAATCTTCATCGAGCAGCCAGCAGTCCGCCTTCTCCTCCGAAGTCAGAAGTGCCTCCGGCTTCGTAAAGCTATTCAGCCGGAGAGAACCTTCCCAATGTGTTTCCAGATAGTTCCTCAGGCGGCGTCCATACTCTCCCTGCTCTCCGATCACGATCGTAAACATACCTGTCCCCCTTCTTCCGCTCCTCCATTGTTTTGTTATCCCACCCGTAATGTACCATATTTTCCATTTTTTGTCTATGGTTTTTTTCCATTTTTTCTATTTATTTCTATTCATATTATATCAGTGTAAAAAAAGTTGGAGATTCAACATAAGCTTTCCTGCGAAAAGATTTTTAATCCCAATGTCATTACTATTATTTTCCATATATCAAATTATTTTCTGCATATCATATTTTTTCTCACATAAAATATAAAAACCACAGGAAAGGTGCTGTATCAGCCGCATTTCGCATGATGACTTATCCGAAAGTGGAAATGATACAACCGGGATTTCTTTTATGAGTCAAAATCAGATGATCCTTCTTTTCTGCTGTATCGCTCTTGGTATCTATCTTCTTACCTACATCAAAAAAAGACCCGCAGCGCTTCTCGCCTTTGTGGGGCGCGGCGCTGCAGGCCTTCTCTATCTTCATCTGTTCAATTCTTTCTGTATCGCCAGAGGTGTGGCGACCAGCCTGGGCATCAACCCGGTCACGGCACTTCTCTCCGCGATTCTCGGTATCCCCGGCGTGATCCTGGCTTACGGAGCCAATCTGCTGCGTTTTTTCTGAGGAAACTAAGACAAACTGGCCAATCTCTCCTCTCGTCCATCCGCAGTCTGATTTCTGAAAGCTCCTCTTTATTCATTTACAGCTTCCGTGGAAGTTTCCGATCCTGCTTCTCCGTCAGATTCTGTCGAGGCTTCCGGCTGATCTTCCTCGCCGGATTCCGTCGAAACTTCCGATCCTGCTTCTCCGTCAGATTCCGTCGAAGCTTCCGGCTGGCCTTCCGCACCCGCTCCGGTCTCTGTGGAAGCTTCCGGCGCCGGCTCCTGACCGATTCCGAAGAAGTTCAGAATCTTTGCGAAGAAATCTTTGATGGTCTCCCAGATTCCTTTTGTATCCAGATCCAGCTCACTGAGTTTATTATAAATATCGGATGCCTGTTCCCGCAGCTCGCTGACATTCAGATCCAGATTACTGATCTTTTCCATCAGCTCCGCGATCTGCTGGCGCTGCTCTTCCGTCAGTTCGATCTGAAGCTTGTTCTCGCAGTCTTCCACCACCTGTGTGATGTCCTCCGCGCTGTTTATGTCCGAAGAAACCACTTCCTCTTTTACAAGTGCCAGGAACTGCTCCGCCTTCTCGGAATCATCCAGAGAAGAAGCCAGGTCGCTGGTGATGACAAGCTCGTTGGTCGCCGCATCCTTGCTCTCCTCCGTGATCTCTTCCCCGGTCATATCCTCGTAGGCGGTCATGGCGCCCACCAGCGCCGCGGTACCTGTGATGTTAAACGGTCCCGCCACAACCACGTCCGCATCGGCGATCCCCGCAGTCGTCAGTGCATTTTCATACATTCCCTCCGTACAGTAGGTGATGTTCTTTGTCGTCACATTGATTCCGCTGCCTTCCTCCGTCTTTTCGATCAGCACGGAAGACAACGCCCGGGTCCCGATCACCGACGCGCTCAGATAGTTATCCAGATAATCATGCTCATCCGCATTGGTGATCTTCACCACCTGATAATTGTCAAGCTCCGCCTCATCCACTCCCAGCAGACGAAGCACGGTCGCTCTTTCCTCTTTATTTAAATCCGCTCCCAGCGACAGGTACGGCTGTTCCACGCCGTCAGCCAGAACCGGCGTCTGGCACAGCAGCAGTCCTGCCATGGCAAGGGCAGAAGCTCTTACGATCATTTTCTTCATAGCAAAAACCTCCCAACTCAGTCTTTTGTCCGATTGTATCACAGATTCTCCAGTTCCTCATCCGTCGGTATTTCGCTGTTTTTTCGGCTCTCCCATTCCAGCCGTTTCTTCCGGATGAAAGGCGAGAGCGCACAGACAAGGATATAGATGCCAAGACAGCCCACGGACAGCCACGCTCCCGGGACGAATCCCGGCGGCGTGAAGGTGAGGGACACCTGATGCTCTCCCGGCGTCAGAGAGACCGCCAGAAAGGCATTGCCGATCTTCTCAGATTCTGCCGGCTCACCGTCCACAAGAATCTCCCAGCCCACATCGTAAGGGATGGAAAACAACAGTTTCTGATTCTCGCCCGCTGTGACGCGCCCGGCGATATGCCGGTCTGTCATCTCCTCTATCTCAAATGCCTGCGCAGTCATCGCCTTCACAAGGCTTTCGAACAATGGCGTCTGAAAATCTGCCGCGGACAGGCGGACATAACCGTCCGGCGTCTCCCCTTTCAGCTTGAAACGCACCGTCAGTGTGCTGCCTTTTTCCACCTTTCCGATCGGAAGCATGTAGCTGTCAATATCCCCCTGCGTCACGATCGTTCCGTCGACGGCGATCTCCGCATTTTCCACCTGCGTACCATCATAGAAAATGTACAGTTCTTCCATGTCTTCTTCCACCGGAATGGTGAACACCATATTGTCATCAAAGGATTCTCCGTATTCAAAATAATATTCTCCGTCATTGGTCCGGGAAGCTGTACATCCGTTTACCGCCGGGTCCGGAATGTCCAGAACAGAAAAAATGTCATAAATGCCATAGCCGTAAGCACAGAACTCATTCTGCACCCGGAACGGATACGCGCTCTCGTAAAACCATTCCTGAATACTGTCATTGATCATATAACCGATAGACATCCCCTGCACCGGATTTTCATACACATCAAAATCTCCGAACGTATCTTTATAAACGAAGTCCGTGTTCAGCACGTCCTCCGGGTGATAGTAAATGTACCGCACGTCCAGGAGGAGATTCGTCACCGGCGTGGCGCCCTGATACAGATATTCATTGGCGCCCGTGTAGAACCCGAGGGAATCCATCATCTTTACCATGCCGTTTGTGGCAGTGGAACCGAAGAGACCCACTGCCCGAAAAGGATACCAGGCATTTTCATTGACCATCTTGCCGTCCGCCAGCTCACTCCGGTAGAAGCTGCCGTCGTCCAGCGTCCGCGCCGCTTCCTCCACATCTTCGGTCCCGGAGAAGAATTTCGGCACACTGATCTGCCCGATATGTTCAAATCCCACCACGGAAGTCACACACATTTCCGCCACGGCAATGACGCTGAACGCCGTCACATGCCATTTCTGGTGTCTTTTGTCAAAGCTCATCACAAAAAGGATCAGGCCGTATAACAGCATGAGCATGCCTGCCACGCCGTAAATCCCGTCCTCCAGCGGAGACTCCGCCCAGTTTCTGCTGACAAACAGAAGCCCGACGCCCGCCAGACATCCCAGCACGACCTGCCAGTTCCTGATACATTCCCTGTGTTCCAGCACTTCAAAGAGCATGACGAGCAGCACGAAACCGTACAGAAATGAAAAACGGTTCGGTATTCCATACTGATTGTGAAAACCGTGCCAGATAAAATTCAGGATATCCTCGCTGAAGCTCAGATAAAAAAATACGAGCAACAGACCTTTTTTCAGTTTATCCGTCAGATGGATCTCCCGGTTCAGCATGTAGAGCACCACGGCAAAGATGACGAAGACACCGATATAGAGATTGGCATTTCCGTCAAAATTATCGTGGCTGACCGGAGACGCCAGGTCAAACTGTCTTGTGATAAGGTCGGCAAATCCGGTCTGCCATCCGTGCTCCGGAAGCCCCATATCACCGCCGGACGCGGTCTGTTTGATCCCGAGATACGCCGGGATCAGAAGGACTGCCGCCATCCCCGCCGCCAGCAGAGAGTAGAACGCAAACACGATCCCCCGGAAAAAAAACTGCCGGAAGTTCCGAAAGGAATAGAACAGGTACCAGATTACGGAAAAAATGCAGATCATAAAGGCAATATAATAGTTACAGTACAGCGCGTAAAAAAGCGCTGCCCCATACAGACGGCCATCTTTTTTTTCAATCAGCCGCTCTATGCCCAGAACGACCAGCGGAAAAATCATGACCGCATCCATCCACATCACATTCCAGCTGTATCCCACCACATAGCTGCTCAGAGCGTATGCCGTGGAACAGAGCAGGACGGTGATTCCCGGTTTTTTCGTTCTGGAAGAAAAGTAAACGCCTGCCGTCAACCCGGACAGGGCGACCTTCAGCACGAGCAGAAGGCTGACCGCCATGTTGAGCTGCGTCTTGTCAAAAAACACGATCAGCAGATTCAGCGGACTGGACAGGTAGTAGGAAAACAGGGACAGAAAGTTTACGCCAAGCCCCGTCCGAAAACTGTAAAATAAACTGCCGCCTTCTTTTAATTTGTCATACAGTACGGAAAAAAATGGCATGTACTGATGCAGTCCGTCGATGATCAGAAAAGAATTGCTGCCAAAAGGGCCCACCCGGAAGATGGCCATGCAGACGATCATCACTGCCAGGGGAATAAAAAAGGACAATGGCAAAAGATACCTTTTTTTGATTTCCATAATATAAACCTCACTCTGCTCAGGCACCGGCATTTATAAAAATGTCTTCCTGAGTTCACTTTTACTTTGTACTCTTCAGTTTTCTTCTCTGTGCCGCCCGCTTTTTGAGGACGAACAGGCACCGCAGGATATTCATTCTCTTTTTCAGCATAAACCACAGACTCCCGTGGGAAAGCTCCGTCACATTTCCTCCGTGCCGGCGGTAGCCGATGAGCGGCTGTCCGATAAAAGTGACGCCGCCGCACAGTTCTGCCGCTGTTCCGATCCAGTAATCATGCATGTACATGCGCTCCGGTATGGGAAGAATGACGGGCAGCAGTTCCCGGCGAAAAGCCATACAGCAGCCCACATAACTGTTTTTTAAGAAATTCTTCCAGAGACCGGCGTGGCTTCCGCGCATCGCAAACAGATCCGGTTCCCCGGTCTTTTCTCCATGCTCATCGATGATCTCCGCATTGTGTACGACAGCGGCCGTCCCCTTCTCCTGAAAAGCACGGAGAACAGTCTTTACTTTGTCGTCCCACCAGATATCATCCTGATCCGAGAGAAATATAACGTCTCCGCTGCAGTGCGTGATGGCGCTCGCAAAGTTTTTTACCACGCCCTTGCCCGGCCCCCGCAGCAGATGAATCCTGGCATCTTCCTCCGCTCTTTTTTTCAGCAGCTTCTCCGAACCGTCATCCGCCGCATCCACAGATAGAATGACCTCGTCCTCTTCGCCAAGCTGCGAGAGGATGGACGAAAGCTGTTCATTTATATATTCTCCGCCATTATAATATGCCATGGCTACTGATACTTTCATGGTATCCTCCTACTCCTATTTTTCTGCCACGGTTCGCAGGATTTTTCCTCCCTCCGCAGGCCGCGCGACACTCACAGGATGATCTCATCATCCTCTTTCTTTTTCTGCGCTGCCAGAATCCGGCGCCGTTCTTCCTCCGGCAGATTTTCGTCCTGCAGCAGTTTATCATAATTTTTTGTACTTCTTGTTAAATTATTTCCGAGAAAAATCTTCTCCACCTGACTGTCCATTCTTCCAATGACCACACCCATGCTGAACTCCTCCTTTTCTCCTTTTTTATGCGTACACAAAAACTTGCTCTGCATTTTCTAAAATCAAAACATTACAAAATCATTTTTTCTTCATAGTTCACACTTTGTTCAAAAACAGTACAAAATCAAGACATACTTTTTTATTATACTATAACCAGCAACAAAGAAATCCCTCTATTTCTTGTGGCTAAAGATTTTTTTCATATTTTGAAGCCCATAGGTAACGGCGTATGGGCTTCCTCCTTTTTTAAGTGCGAACCCCCGGTAAATCTCGTTTACCGGGGGTTGTTCGTTTCCGGAAGATCGTCCGAAAGTAAAGTTCGCGCGAAACGGCAACCTGCCGCCAAAGCGACCGCGCCCGGCGCGAGAGTTCCGCAGGCGGAACTCTTCATCATCCTGTATTTTATTTTGTCTTGATCTTCATGACATTGGACCAGTCAGAATAGTAAGTGATCCCTGCCACTTTCTTGTAAGTACGCACTCTCACAAAATATTTCTTTTTGGATTTCAGCTTCTTAAAGGTATATTTTTTCGTATTTTTCTTCACTCTCACCTTCTTCACATCGGAAGAAAAATCCTTTTTCCTGGAACACATGACCACATATCCGGTCACCTGCTTATCTTTTTTCGCCCACTTTGCCGTCAGCTTCTTCTTTCCTTTTACCAGCTTTTTCAGCTTTGTGTTCTGTGGACGGATCTTGAAGCTCATCACCCTGGAACCGCTGAAATTACCTTTTCCAATGATCATGACGCCTGCCACACCGACTTTCTGATTGTCCGCGTAGGTGATCGTATAATCCACATCTTTTACCAGCGTCTTCTGCCCGGACACCTTGTTGTCTTCCCCCAAAATGTTGAAAGTAAAGGTTACCTCCGGCGTCAGATACTGTCCGTTATACTGATAGACCATCTGTGACAGATCCGGCGTGTAGGCAAGATCGTACAGATTCACCGGTGTGATCTCGAACGTCATCGTCCGCTCACCGGTATAGTTTCCTTTTCCCTTGACTGTGGCAGAAGCAGTGCCCACGTTCTCATTATTGACGTAATCTTTGATGCGGTAATCTTTGGAACGTTCCAGCTTCATGTCGTTATAATACATGTTGACATCCGCAGAGAGCGGTCTTCCTTTGTACTGCTTATCCTTTCCCTGCATCTCAAGATCGGCAATGTCTTTCTTCCTGATGGTAAATGTCGTCTCTATCGTTCCGGTATAGTCTCCTTTACCGATCACCTGGACTGCAGCAGTTCCTGCGTCGGTATTATCTTTGTATTTTACGGTATAATCGTCCGCCTTCAGTGTCACAGTTTCAAACTCCACTTTTTCGGAGTCTCCCGCTGCCTCTCCGGTCTGGCTGTCTTCTCCGGTCGTTTCCCCGGTCTGATCATTTTCTTCGGTCTTTCCACCGGTCTGGCTGTCATCCCCGGTCGTCTCTCCATTCGGATCATTCTCTTCGGTTTCTCCGCCGGTCTGATCCTCTCCTCCGGCTGTCTCCCCTGTCTGACCATCTCCTCCGGTTGTCCCTCCGGTCTGGTCTTCTGTATTTCCGGTGTTTTCTTCACTTCCCGTGCCGGAAGTATCCCCGGTCTGACTGCCGGTGTCGTCCGTCTGATCCTCCGCCGGCTCTTTCGGAACCGTGACTGTAACCTTACTGATCTCCGGCTCGATCGGCTTTCCGGAATATGTATAAGATTCATTTGCCAGCTCAATCTCAAAAGTGCCTTTGGAAATGTCCGTCTGCCCGGAGCTCGTCTCTGTGCCGGCAGCAGCATTCCCGTTTTCTGCCGCGCGCACGGCATATCCCGTCATCCCAAGTGACAGAGCTCCCGCCATCATCAGGATGAACAACCTGCTTTTCCAACGTAACTGCATTTTGGTACCTCCTTCTATGTAACTTTTCTGTAACATTTTAGCACGGAAATGTGATCTTATAATGTTGTTTCTGCCTGACCGGCCAGGTAATTGACAAACTGCTGCGCGGTTCTTCCGGAGATACCACCGTGAGATAACTCCCACTTGTTGGCCTGCGCACAGAGCTCCTCGTCCGAAAGCGTGATCTGCGGATATTTTTTTGCCAGATTGCGGACAATGTCAAAGTACTCTTTCTGTGACGGTTTGGAGAAGTTGATGGTGATACCAAACCGGTATACGAGGGAAAGTTTTTCCTGCATGGTATCGGAGCGATGCAGCTCTTCGTCCATATCGGAGCGGTCGTTCCACGTCTCCCGGATCAGATGTCTGCGGTTGGAGGTGGCGTAGATCAGCACATTATCCGGTCTCGTCTCCATGCCGCCCTCGATCACAGCCTTCAGATACTTGTATTCAATCTCAAACTCTTCAAAGGACAGATCGTCCATGTAGATGATAAAACGATAGTTTCTGTTTTTCACATGGCTGATGATCTGAGACAGATATTTGAACTGATGCTTGTAGATCTCGATCATCCGCAGTCCCCGGTCATAGTATTCATTTAAGATTGCCTTGATACTGGTGGACTTGCCCGTTCCGGCGTCACCGAACAGCAGACAGTTGTTGGCTGCCCTTCCGCACACGAAAGCCTCCGTATTGTCAATGAGCTTCTTTTTCTGAATCTCATAACCGGTCAGGTCATCGAGAACCACCTTGTCCAGGTTGTTGATCGGAACCAGCTCCGGCATCTCCTCTCTCTCCACGATGCGGAACGCCTTGTTGAGTCCGAACATGCCCACGCCATACTCTTTATAAAAGTCCACGACCGCATCAAAAAACTGGTCCACATCTTCCGCTGCCGCCAGCTTGTCCGAGAGCACCTGAACCTTCTCGCTGACATTCTTATTGTACATGCGTTCCTTTTTCACCACTGCCTTATACTGAAGCAGCGTGGAAAAACAGTCGATGCCCAGCGTCTCCTCGATCGGTCGGAAATCATAGTGAAACAGATGCATAAATGCCTGAAAATCATTTTTTGCGAAATGATTGACCGTTCCGTCGTTGGCGCCCACCTTCTCCGAGGTCAGGCTGAACGAGTTCTCATTGGTGATGAGTACGAAGGTAAGGTAGTTGTGCCACAGGTTCTTATCAAAACCGTAGGTAGTCGCCAGATCCAGAAGGCGCTTTACTTCTCTGTAAATATCTGTGATCAGCTCCTCACTGCGGTAGTGGCAGCTGTCAAATCGTTTAAAAATCTCTGAAAAGTTCCGGAGGATACTGTCCTCCCCCAGATTCCGGTATAAAATCAACTTGGATACTTCACGATACATGTTCCGGGTCCTCCTTTATCACATTTTCAATCATTCCATCCACATCCAGTCCGTCAAGCTGCGAGGCAAACTGCTTTTTCATCTCGTCAATCTTGCTCTGCGCGCTCTCTCTGTCCCCGTGAAAGGCCGTGTAGCCCTCATAATCCGCCACGGATGGTTTTCCATCCTTTCTGCCGGCGTAGAGTTCCAGACCCGGGAAGGAAAATCGCGGTTTATCTTCATCATGCACATTTCCATTCCGGATATCCTCCAGGGTCACCAGACCCGGAAAAGCATGCTTTGGCCGGTAATCCGGCATGTTGAAGACCTCAAAACAGTCCAGAATGTTGACGTCCGTGAGGTCCTCCGGAATCCCGTCTTTCAGATATTCTGGAAAATGTTCTTTATAAAACTTATAAATGACCTGTTTTACTTCCGGCCGTTTCAGATCTGCCGGCATCCGCTCTTCATTGACATAAAAATAATAGCGGTCCACATAAGGCAGAATCCTTTCTTCAGAAGTGATGGAAGTGATCTCCGGTACATTTGCGTAATGCACTTCCTTCGTCCGGTAGGTGGACTTTCCCTTTTTCTCCTGGGTGATCCCCTCCATCTTATATTTGTCCATCTCAAAAAAGAGACTCTTCAATAGCGAAAACTCAAACATGATGCTCCCCTTTCCTGTTGTCCTGCTGCTTTTGCCGCTGCCATCTTTTCTGCCGTTTTGGCGCTCCGTCACGCCAGCAGCGTTTCCATCTCATCCAGCAGCTCTCCAAACAGCTTTAACGCGGATTCCACCGGCTCCTTTGTGGTCATGTCGACGCCGCAGAGCCGGAGCAGATCGATCGGGTTCATGGAACTTCCTCCGCTCAGGAACTTCATGTATCCCTCTCTTGCCTCCTCGTCCCCGCTTAAGATCTTCCGGCTGATAGCGATGGCCGCCGAATATCCTGTGGCGTACTGGTACACATAAAACGGCGTGTAGAAATGCGGGATCCTCGACCACTCCAGCGCAATCTCTTTGTCAATGACAACACCGTCCCCAAAATACTGCTCATTGAGCTTATAATAAATGTCATTTAAGATCTCCGCTGTGAGCGGCTCTCCCTTTCCGGCCTTCTCATGGGTGATCTTCTCAAACTCCGCAAACATCGTCTGGCGGTACAGTGTCCCCTTAAACTGCTCCAGAAAATAATTGATCAGATAAGCTTTTTCCTTCTTATCTTCCGTATGTTTCAAAAGATACTCCATCAGAAGCGCCTCATTGCAGGTGGAGGCGACCTCCGCCACAAAAATGCGGTAGCCCGCATAGAGGTACGGCTGATTCTTATCCGAATAATACGAATGCATGGAATGTCCCATCTCATGGGCGAGCGTGAAGACATTGTTCAGGTTATCCTGATAGTTCATCAGCACAAACGGATGGCAGCCGTATGCCCCCCAGGAATACGCGCCGCTTCTCTTTCCCTGATTCTCATAGACATCGATCCAGCCGCCGTCCATCCCCTCAGAAAGCACCCGGATATATTCTTCTCCCAGAGGCGCCAGTCCTTTCTTTACGATCTCCTTCGCTTCCTCAAATGGAATCTTCATATTTACTTCATCCACCATCGGCGCGTAGAGATCGTACATGTGAAGTTCTTCTACTCCCAGCGCCTTTTTGCGCAGCGCCGCGTACCGGTACATCAGCGGCAGATTCTCATGGACGGTGTCAATGAGCTGCGTGTAGACGGAAACCGGAATCTCCCCGCCGTCCAGCGCCATGGCAAGGTCAGAATCATATTTTCGCATTTTGGCAAAAAATGCACTGCTTTTCAGATTGGCGCTGTAGACAGCCGCCAGTGTATTTCTGTACTGACCATACTGAGAATAGATGGAAGAAAAGGCTTTCCGTCTCGTCTCCCGGTCCCGGCTCTCCATGAGCAGGCTGTACCGTCCGTGAGACACCGGAATCTCCTCCCCGTCTTTCCCCCGGATGGACGGAAACTTCACATCCGCGTTATTGAACATGGAAAAGATATTGGAGATGTCCTCAGACATATCGCTGACGTCCGTCAGCACTGCCTCCATCTCTTTGGAGAGCACATGATCCTGCTGCCGGAACAGCTCATAAAAAAATCGCCGGTACAGTTCCATCTCTTCCGATTCCTCAAACCATCCGTCAATCGTTTCTTTTCCCACTGCCAGAAGCTCCGGTTCCTCAAAAACCGTAGCGCTGCTCAGTTTCAGGGAGAGCATCTGTGCCTGCGCGGACAGTTTCTGATATACGGCGTTGCCGGTATCCTCGTGATACCTCTGATTGGCATAGACATACACTGCCTCAAAGCGCTTCATGATCTCCTGCTTTTTGTCCATATACGCAAGAAAGATGTGCACTCCCTCTCCCAGACGTCCCTCGTAGGACGCGAGTGTCGGGATACTCTCCTCCAGTATTTTATAATCTTCTTCCCAGAGGGCATCGCTGGCATACAGGTCTTCAATATGCCACTGATACTTTTTGTCGCCCTCTTCTCTCCGGGGAACTGCTTTTATTTCTTCCATTTTATTTCCTTTCTGTCCTGTCTTACTATGAGAAAGACTCCTGCGCGAGTCCTTATACTGCCGTATCCGGCAGAGCATAGGTGTACGTTTCCATCTCATCATCCGGGGTACAGTAGGTATTAAACTCCACTGTGGTGGAGTCATCACTCACCTGCGCATACAGGGTGATGACCGCCGTCCTTCCCCGGGGGATGATCCTTGTATCCGTCACATTTCTTTCCGGATCCGTGTAGGCGCCGGAAGTCTGCTCAAAAACATACCCGTCGCCGCTGTTCACATAGAGAGCATAGTCCACCTGCTCTTCTCTCGTTCCTTTATTATTCACCGTCACATCGAAACGATACATCTGATATCCCTCATCCGCCGTGACGCCGGCGTACTCCGGCACGATCTGCGCGGAAACTCCCGCGATCTCCAGATTGGAATACACGTCCGTATCCTGACCGCCACGAAAGCTGTCCCAGGCACTCAGAAGTGACGGAACGATGCCCGCCAGCACATTGATAAAAATGATGATCACGATAAAATATTTGATACCGGATGCCACCTTGCTCGTCTTCTTCTCCATCTCTTTCTCCCTCCGTGTACGGACTCGTTCTCATTTCGCGCAATGACTTGCCTGCCTTTTCATCTGCGGCGTTGCTATCATCGCACAGCGCCCGCCTGGTCTGTTTCCGGCTGCAGATCCTGTCACTCCGTCAATGGTATTTCAACGTCAATGACCTCCTGGTATTCCATACGATCTGTGTCATCCGCATCTACCGTCTGGCAGGGAAGACTCAGCACAACGGAAGTCGCGTCGGCGTCCACAAAAAAGATACCGTAGCCGCTCTCATCTTCATAACCTGCTCCGTAAACCGGAAAAGAGAGAATACCATTCGTTGTGAAGATATCCGCGTCATCCAGAGACCCCACGTCCAGCATCTGCCGGTAATCACTGCCGTCAAAGACGTACGGTCTCTCCCATCCATAACCGGTGTATTCCAGCACAGATTCGTTATCCTCCAGCCAAATACCGATACATTTCTCGCCCGCAGGCAGATCGGAGATCTCTCCCTCGCGGAAAAGCGTTCTCGCCTCGCCAACCTGATATGTAATATCACCCGCAGTGATTCCGGCTGCCGCTTCTTCCGGCGTCCGGGTCTCCACACGCATCATGTCCGCTGCTTTCGGCTCTTCGGAGCCGCCAAACTTCCATCCCTTCACATCCGCGATCTGTAAAAATGCTGTCACGGCAATGAGAAGGATGCACACGAGAATGACGAAACCGACAACCTTTCCCAGACGGGGCAGACGGCTGTCCGCACTTTCCGTCCGATACGCTCTGGCAGCTGTCCGTCTGTCGCGGGCAGCGTTTCCTCCGGAGGTATCTGCCGTGCGGGAAGTTGCCTGTCTCTGTTTTCTCTCCCGGCGGCTCCTCCCGCTGTCCGTCCCGTCATTTCGGCGGGCGCTTCTTTCCCGGCGGTCTGTCTGCGCCGTCCGGCGATTTTTCCGCAGGCGGGACGCCCAGCCGGTCTTCTCTTCCGGAAACAGATCTGCCAGCCCCTCGCTTTTCGGTAGCTGATAGCTGTTATCTTCCACATTATAGTATTTCATCCACTCCGTATCCTGCCGGGCAGCTCCCGGCGGACGGTTGTAAAAGCAACATCTCGGGCACACGCCCTCCCGCTCCTCATAATCAAAGGATGCACCGCATCGCTCACATTTTGCCATGCTTTTCTCCTTCCTCTGTCTTCTTCCATTTGGCATACAGCGTGTAATTTCTGCTGTTTCCCTTTTTGATGGAGGTGATACTATTTTCGCGCTCCTTATCGGTATACCAGCCGAGGAAGGTAAAGCCTTCTCTCTTTGGTGTCAGAAGAGTGATCTTTTTTTTGCCTGAGGCCGCCGCCACATTTCCTGAGGCGTTGATGCCGGCCTTTTTATAAGTGATCGTGTATCCGCTCACCTTCACCGTACATTTCAGACGTTTTTCTCCAACTACCGCAGTGATGACCGCCGTCCCCTTTTTCTTCGCCGTCACACAGCCATAACTGTCCACCTGCGCCACACCTGGATCAGAACTTTTCCACTGCACTGTCCGGGCTCCCGCCGGCGTCGTGCGCATGACATACAGCTGCTCTCTGTACCCGGCGCGGATCTGCAGCTTACGCTCCGAGATCTTCGGCTTCCCGTACTGTTTGCCTGCGTACGCCACGGAAACCTTCCCGGTGCCCCGCTTCGCCCCGCTCAGATCCGTGATATAGTACCCGATCGTCGTATCGGAATCTCTGAAAAACCGCCCCACATAGGCAAGCTGCCAGAAATAAGAGGTGACCTCATGCATGTATTCCGTACTCTGCACCTGCCGTACCTGCTCTTTCAACGCCCCCTTATAATTCATGCGGTAGATCGTGTCATTCAGAGAGATGAAGATCGTGTCATTGAACTCTTCCGCCCAGCCGATGTGCTTGTCATCCGCCGGCATATAGACAGTCTTCTCATCCTCTCCGGTAAGTCTGGACTTCTTCAGCATATTTCCGTTGGAAACCCAGTACCAGTATCCTTTATGATAAAACAGACAGGTCTTCGCGGAGATGCCTGTGCGAATGGATGAACGCAAAGGGATATAATCTGTCTGCGCCAGAGGAAGACTCCGCAGGTTCAGCCCGTCCGAGTTTGCCTGTCCGTAGGCGTCCTTCCGGGTGTAACCGGGATGAGAGGACAGAAAAGAATCCATCCCCACGAGGAAGCTGGCATAGCTGACCACCATGCCTTCATTATCTCCGGTGCCAATGCCGTTGGTCAGATCACAGAAGTACCACTGCCCGTCAATCTGAACCAGATTCCAGGAGTGATCCTTCGTATAATTACTCACCACCGCACACCGGATCCCCAGCGTGTTCAGCGCCAGCGCGTAGGCGTTGGCAAAGCCGTCACAGACTCCCTGGTGGTTCACCAGAACATCGTAACCGCTGTGACAGTCTTCGGACTCCACATAAGTAGTATTTTTTGCCAGATAATAGTAAACAGCCATCGCTTTATCAGCATCCGTCATATCCGGCTCCACGGACGCGAGCACTTCGCCGAGCGCCTGCATGATCTTCTGATAGCGTCTCTGATAAGCCTTCCGGCTTATGGTCTTCGTACTGTTAAAAACGGTGCGGCCGTCCACGGTCTCCACCGCGTAATAATTCGCCCAGCTACCGTCGAGGAAATCAATCCCCTCCGCCATCAGCGCCGCTCTGTTCTGTATGGCTGCCTGCAGCAGTGCCGCCTTCCCGCTGCTTCCCTTTGCCGCCTCGGCATACAGGTCCATTTTCTTATGTTCCACACCGTCCCGGATCAGCTGAGAAAGAGCATTGACATATTCCTGTTTCTGCTCCGCCGTCACTCTCGCCTCCACAGGGCTGTGAAAAAAGAAAATGCCGAAAAAACAGCATAAAATCACAAAAATAAATGTCCGGATCGTCTTTCTCACCTCTGCTCTTCCTCCTCTCTTTTTCCATACCTGTCAACCTGAAAAAGTCGATACTAAGATGAAATTATCATATCATTTTCAGAAAGAAAAGGCAAACACTCTTTCGTTTTTTGAATTTCCTCTGATTTCCTCTCATTGGTCTTTTTTGCATGCTTCTTTTCCGCACACATGGTATAATGATTGTGCTGATGCAGGGTTATACCAGCAAGCCACGGCCTGAGAAGCAAATGCGCAGGCGGCACTTTCTTCTCTGCGCACGTGGTATGATCGTATTCAAAATAAACAGAAAGAAGGAACTATTATGGCAACAACACCATCAAAAACGGCAGAGTTTCTCACTCTGCTGCGCAATTACCGGGGGATCGTGGGAAATATGAGAGTCGGCGGCGTCTGGGTCTCCTTTGACTCCTGCTTTTTCAACTATTATGACGACGACGATGAGATCCAGTTTAATCTGGCAGGCCAGGAAGGGATCGTCACCATACCGACCGTGGAATCCTATGAAAAGCTCGGAGAAGACGAGGAACTGCTGGAAGACGCTGTCACCGGATACACCGCGGTACTCAAAGGCGGCGTCACCCTGACCGTCTACTGTTTCAACGCAAAAAATCACCCGAAAATGTAAGGCCGGGATTCTCCGCCTGCGGCGGGTCGCGGAAGCAGCATCTTCCGGTCCGCCGCTGTGCGACCCTTGCAGAGCATTAAAAAAACGGACTCCGAAGAGTCCGTTCTCACTGCTTTTCTGTATATTTGTCATTCTCCGCAAACGGTGCGCAGGTGATAATGTAGCGGACATAGTCCTCCGTCGGATTGGATACCTTGTGAAACTCACCCGGCTCCACATGAAACATCTGTCCTTCCTCCACAGTCGTCGCCACGCCATCGATCTCCACGATGATCCTTCCCTTTATCACAAAGAAGTTCTCTTCCATGATCCGGTGCTCATGAGGCGCATACACCTGGCCCGGTTTGAGCTGACAGATGCCAAAGCTTGACCTCGGTCCCTGCATGAGATACTTTGGACCATTATCGCCATAGCGGTATTCTTTTTCTTTTTCATCAACTATGAACATTCTCTTTTCCTCCTGCTCATACAATATCTCTGTCTATCCATTATCATATTTCAGGCAGCGTTCTGTTGCTGTATAGAAATGTAAATTTCCTATGCAATCAAGAAAGAATCCTGCTTTGCAGGATTCTCCGCCTGCGGCGGGTCGCGGGAGCGACATCTTCCAATTCGCCGCAGTGCGATCCTCGCGGAGCGTTTTTATTGCATAGAAATGTAAATTTCCTATGCAATAAAAAACATCCGAGAATATCAATCATACTCTCGGATGCCCTTTGCAGTGCGGATAACAAGACTTGAACTTGCATGAGCGATAAGTGCTCACTAGAACCTGAATCTAGCGCGTCTGCCAATTCCGCCATATCCGCTTACGAGAATAGATGATACCATATGATTTCATAAATTGCAAGTACTTTTTTTGATTTTTTTAATTTTTTTTATTTTCCTGTTTTTACAGACAATTATCAGCCGCTCTACACTTTCATGGACCAGAGTTCCCGGCTGCTGGTCATGACGCCTCTGAACCCCGCATCTTTACATTTTCTGATCTTCTCAGTTTGATGCCGGAGTTTCTCTCCATCTCCTCCAGAAGATCTCTCGTCTGATATGCCATGGATTCCAGCGCGGCTCTCACCATCTGTTCTCTTGTGGTCGCCGCCGTGATGCCGATCATCATTCCTCTCGCGCCGGTGTTCCAGTGAGGAGCGCCCAGCCCGGTAAATGCCGGAACAAAGAACCGCCCACCTTGTCAAGGAGAGCTGTTCCGACATTCTTATAGAGATCTTTGACGCTCAGTTCCTTCCACTCTTCGATATTTTTATTCACCTCGCGGAAACCGATGGACAGGTTCATACCGTGGTCTCCGTCTCCGATCGCGGAATCCAGTTCCGTAAAATAATCTTTTCTGTCCTTTGCGACAACCTCATCCAGATCTGCGCCTGTCGCTGCCTTTGCGCCGGCAACCTTAAATACAAAGAAGTCACCCGCAATACCACGTCTGTCAGGAATGTTATAGGAAGATACCACATCATCAGTAACCAGAACGGTCTCTACTCTGATATCATCCTCTTCGTCTGCCTTTTCCGCTCCCATGTCAAAGTTCATGAAATCTCCTGCTCGTCCGTCTCTCCGAGAACATGTCGTCTCTCCGAATGGCCGACCATCACAAGATCCGTGCCGATCTCCTGAAGCATGAGAGGAGAAATCTCTCCGGTGAACTGTCCCTGCCCCTTTCCGAACTTTTGAAAAAAAGCCCGCCGGACATCCTGAGCTCCGGTCGCCGGGGCTCCATGTCTGGCAGGCTCTCCTTCTCCATCCTGTACGTTTATTTTGTTATATCTATTCTACAACAAATTCCGCTTTTTCGCAATGATTTTCTTTACTCCTGCACAGTGGCAGCCTCTGTCGCCGTATCTTCCTGTGCCGTATCGGTTTCCGTTCCGGAGGTCGCATCTCCTGCTTCCACGATATTGGAATAACCAAGCAGAGTCGTCATCAGCTTACTGTACAGCAGGTCAGAGCGGATCTCGTCTTCTGTGTAGTACTCCATGATTTCCGCCTCGTCCTCGTAGCCGTAATCATCGATAAAGGACTGGATCTCCGCATCATATTCTTCATCCGATACCGTAATCCCTTCCTGTTCCACAAGAAGCGCCTGCACACACTGGCTGACCAGCGTCTGTTTCGCATAGTCTTCCATGGAAATGCCGTAGTATTCCTGAATAAAATCTGCGACTTCCATGCCAAAATAGCCTGCCCACTCCTCATTTTCTATGGTAAGATTCTGTACTTCCTGATCCACGATATCCTGCGGGAAATCTTTTTTCTGGGTGCAGTTCTCGAGAACCATATTCCACAAGTCATCCTGCACCGTCTGGTCTGCCTCACTGTTGTAGGAGTCTTCCAGTTCCTTTCTGGTCTGCTCCCGATACTCTTCCACGGTATCACAGTCCGTATTTTCTTTGATAAATGCATCGGTGATCTCCGGAAGGATCTCTTCCTCGAGCTTGTTGATCTTCACTTCCATGACACAGTCCTTGCCTGCGACTTCCGCATCATCATAGTCCTCCGGGAATGTAAAGTTGATGGTCACGGTATCTCCGACTTTCGCGCCCGTCACTTCCGCGTCAAAATCGTAGGCTCCTTCCACGCTGTACTCCTGCGAACCGATCTGTGTGTCCACGTCCGTCTCGGAGTAGTCTTCACTCTTTTTCCCGTCAATCGTACAGGTATAATCCATATTGATGTAATCATTCTCCTGCACAGTATCTCTGTCGGTGATCTCTTTGTACTCTGCGTAATCCTGCGCCAGAAGATCCACCTGCTCGTTGACCTCCTCGTCTGTCACTTCCACGGATGCTTTTTCCACCGTAAGTCCCTTATACTCACCGAGGGTGATGTACTCCTCCGCATTTAACTCGATCGGCTGTACCTGTGATGTCTCTTCGGCAGCCGTCTGTGTCGTCGCCTCCGGGGCGCTGTCTCCTGTCTTAGAATTGCCGCAGCCGCCCAATGCCAGAAGTGCTGTTCCGAGTATCACTGCTGAAATAAACTTTCTCATTGATCATTCTCCTTATTTCTGATATTTTGTCGCAAATTTTCTAATTTATTTACTTTATCACCGCAGATGGAAAAAAGCAACCGTTTTCACAGAAACTACATATTCCTGTATCATCCTGCGTTACCGGTCACCGTGTGAACCGTGCGCATCCTGCTCCTTCCTGTCTGACCACGGCAGGTCTTTTTATCAGTCACGGACAATCTTCGCCTTCCGGTATCGGTTCAGACAGGCAAACAGTTCCTGTTTTCTCGGGAGGACCGGATGTCCGCAGGAATAATTCGGCGGAATAAAACTTTGCAGTCCCTGTTTCTCTATCTGCCGGTACATATCGTCCAGCAGCGCAGTGATGGTCATTTTCCTTTTCTGATTGGACAAAATCCAACTGAGCAGATACGCCAGCCCCACTGTCTGTCCATCATCGGATAGCTGTTCCAGATACCGCACATCCACCGTCTCCCGGTCGATCATCACGGTGTCCGTCCCCATGGCTTTCATTTTCATCCGTCCTGCTCCCGCCGGCTTCAGCGCTCTCGCAAAATCCGGGAAGGAAAGTTCGCCCGCCGGATACAGCCCGCTGATCTGTTCCTCCCCACAGATGGTCTTTGCCGTCTGTGTCACATCCTTTACTTCATAATGATCCATCTGCAATACATGGTCCGCCACAGACAGATAATCGCCGGAACTTCCCACGACGATCACAAAGGAAATGCCGTGCCTCTCATAGAGAGCCCGGATGTGCCGCAGCAGTGTCGTGATCGGCTCCCTGTCGTCCGATACGAGCCGCGCCATCACCTTATCCCGGATCATGAAGTTCGTGGCGGAAGTATCTTCATCCAACAACAGCAGGCGGGAGCCCGCCTCCAGCGCCTCCACCAGATTGGCTGCCTGGGAAGTGCTGCCGCTGGCATTTTCCGTGGAGAAGTCTGTCGTATCCTGCCCGTTTGGCAGATGGTTGATGAACATGGAAATATCCGTGTGCATAACGCTTCTTCCGTCCTCGGCGCGGATTTTCATGGCGTAGTCGCGGGAAACCACATATTCTCTGCCGTCCCCGGCGATATGATCATACACGCCCTGCTCCAACGCTTTCAGCAGGGTGGATTTTCCGTGATAGCCGCCGCCCACGATGACAGTGATTCCCTCCGGAATCCCCATGCCGGTAATCACTCCTCTGTGCGGCAGAGGGATTTCTGTCCGCAGCGTTTCCGGAGAATGAAAGGCCACCGCCTTCTTCATCGGCAGATCGGAGATACCGCTCTCCCGCGGCAGGATGGCGCCGTCCGCCACAAAAGCCGCCAGCTTTCTCTTTACCAGTTCCTCCCGCAGCGCCTTCTGGTCGTCCGCCAGAAAAATGGCTGCCTGCAGACGCTCTTTACTTCCGGCATCCCACCGGTCATAAAACAGGCAGTTCCCCGCCAGCTTCGGCAGAATGTCAAATAACAGACGGCTCATCTCATCGGCAAGGATGCTTCTGCCCCTTGCCGGAAATCCCATCTCAAACCGGAGCTCCATCCTGTTTTCTGAAAATACCACGGCGATCCGCTCCAGCACCTTCTGCCCGGTACGACAGGTGGTGATCCTGCCGCTCTTGCCGGAACCCATATTTCCTCTGTCCATTTTTCGTAAGAAGCCGTTAAACCGCCGGAGTACCTGGTCTTCCAGCGCCAGACGCCGGTGTTTTTCTTTCCAGTATTCCTCCGGGAAGCCATGAGCCGCCTTTTTCACTTCAAACCGAAGCCGCGACGGAGACGCAAAAGGATCCCCCTGCACATGATCAATGTGCAGAACATATCTCCCACAGTCGTAGGCGCCCGCCAGGCTTTTATACATTCCATAACTTTTATGGTCCATCCGCTGCAGCACCCGCCGCAGCTCTTCTATCTTATTCATGCCATTCCTCTTTCCCTGATATCCATTTTTTACATCTGTTGATAACATCAGATTCATTTCCTGATATTTCATCCGCCTGGGTATCCGACATGTTTACATTTCGCATCATGTCATGCCAACACGTTAAGAAACCGTATCCCGCAGCTTATAAAAATAAAAATTCTGTCCCATCAGACTTCCTTCCAGAAGCCGTTCCACAGAGACCCAGTCGCCAAAAGCGCTTGTCGCTCTCTTTGGCAGATAGTTGGAATCCAGCACGAGATATTTATTTTTCTTTTTGCTGTAGGCGCCGATGACCACATAATGTCCCGGCACATGAGCGATGGCTACATCTCCCGCCAACAGCTTTTCTTTCAGAACATCGACGCTGCCGCTCTTTCCATCCCAGGCAAAATTATATTTCCTGCCAAACTCCTGACATGCCCCTTTGAAGATCCCGTCATCGGTACCGCTGCCCACGATCCGGTAGTTCTTCTCCACAGCGTAATCTGCCAGCTCCATCACATCCATATAGTGCCCGGAAAGGGAATACACCGCATTGACAGCGGCCAGGACGCCACAGCCTGCCGTCCCCATACTTCCGCCGCCTCCGTACGGCGTCCCGCACCATTCCGGGTCGTACTGGGTAAATATCATCGGCTGTTCCCGGTCAAACAGTTCCTCCGCGGCGCTGACCCTCCAGTGGCTGGCGTCACTCTGCCTGTTTTCCAGAAAAACAAGTTTTCTCTCTTCGTTCTGTCCCAGAAACAGACGACAGAGTGTGTTCTGCACAGCAAAGGAGCCACCGTTTCTGTTAAAATGAAACAGTCCCGTTTTTTCGTCCGGTTCTTCCGTCCAGACCGGAACCCATATTTCTTCCACGTCAGAATCAGATTCTTCCTCTATCTCTCCCGCTTGTCCGGCTTGCTCCTCTGTCCCTGTTTGTTTTACTGTTTCGGTTTGTCCGGTTATCCCGGTCTTTCCGGCGGAAAGATACTGACCGGTCTCCTGATTCTTTACAAAATAATCATTATCAGAAACATAGATCAGTTCCATCGTGTAACTGTCATAATCCGTCAATCCTGTCTGGTTCGCGATCTCTGCGCCGCCGTCCGCATCCTCCGTGTACCCGCACCGGAACAGATAGGTTCCGTCAGAAAGAACCTGCTTCTCCCTTCCGTCATAGAGCAGGCAGTTGGAAAAAGCGTCGCTGGTCATCCAGCCGATCTCATAGCCGTCATTTGTCTCAAAAATCACCTGTCGGTTTCCACCTTCCCGGCTCACCACGATGACTCCGGTGTATTTTTTTATCTTACCCCGCACTTCATCAAAACTGCTGTCCGTGTAGGCGTACATACGGTCCCTCGCCAGCGCGTACACCGGCTCATAGTCCGGATTTTCCACAAAGGTGTCAACAGAAAACCAGCCGCTTCCCTGCATATCCCCGCTCACATAATCGCCATAGATTGCCTTGCCTTCCACCCGGTAAGCGGTAAGGCGCAGTCTGCCTCCCTCCACCTGTCCCGCCTGCTGGGTGAGCACGGCGTCACTGTATACATTCACGGTATCATACTTGATGGAATGCGCCGTCACCGGCCGCACATCCATATCTGTCGGAAACATACTGGCAATCTGCCTGCCGGCGGCGTTTCTTTTCTGTGCAGACGCAGAGATTTCTTCTGCCTCACTCGTCACGCCGGTTTCCCCGGCCGCCGACGCATCCACGCTTATCGTCATCAGCGACAGCACGCCAAATACGAGCAGAAGACACAGCTTGATATTGGCAAGGGCGTCCGCCAGCGCATTATTGACCGGCTGTTTTTCTTCTTTTTTCATCTTTTTCATATAGTTTTGTACATCCCTTTTTGATACACCGGCGCCTTCCCGCTTGCGCCGCTCCTCAAAGGCTTTCATCGACTCCTTATGTCCGCAGACGCAGACAAACTTCTGATTCTCTTTCTGGCCGATGAGTTCCATCCGTTTATGACAGACCGGACAGCGGGCGTTGGTAAGACGGGAAACCCGCTCCCGGTAACCGCATTCTCTGTCCTGACACACGAGCAGTTTTCCCTGTTTGCCATTCACAGCCAGCAGTCGTTTTCCACACTGCGGACAATGCTTGTTGGTCAGATTATCATGGCGGAAAGTCCCTTCCCCGCCTTTGATCTCTTCTGTCAGATCCGTGGCATAATGGCGGATTTCTTTCATGAACGTACTCTGTCTGAGCTTCCCGTTGGCTATACCGTTAAGCTTCATCTCCCACTGGGCGGTAAGCTCCGGCTTCTTTAAATCTTCCGGCACCAGCTGCAAAAGCTGCTTCGCCTTGCCCGTCAGTTGAATCTCATTTTCTTTCTTCTCAATGAGGAAAGAACGGAACAGCTTATCAATGATATCCGCCCGGGTAGCCACCGTTCCAAGCCCTCCGGTTTCCTGAAGCGTTTTTGCCGCAGTTTTATCTTTGCTCTGCATATATTTCACCGGATTTTCCATGGCCTGCAGAAGTGTTCCTTCCGTAAATCTCGCCGGTGGCTTCGTCTTGCCTTCCGTCGCTTTCAAGACCGGAGTTCCGAGACTTTCCCCCTCCGTCCACGCCGGAAGGACCCGTTCCGCCTCGCTATCCTGATCGGTGAGCACTTCCTTAAACCCCAGACGCAGAGGTACATTTCCTTTCACCTCAAAGGTTTCTCCTCCGCAGTCCACCGTCACCGCCGTCTGCTCATATTCATAAGCCGGATACAGCATCGCCAGAAAACGCCGCGCCACCAGATCAAAAATCTTTCTCTCATCTACGGAAAGCTGTGCCAGAATGACCGGCTGCTCCGTCGGAATGATTGCGTGATGATCGGAAACCTTCTTATTGTTGACAAAGGAAGGCCCTGTCTTGATCTTCCCCTTTAAAATACTGTTGGCATAGACGCGGTACGGTCCCACCGCCACCGCCGACACCCTCTCACGAAGCGTCTCCGCCACATCTGTGGTTAAGTACCGGGAATCGGTTCTCGGATAAGTCAGAACTTTATGATGCTCGTAAAGACTCTGCATCAGGTTCAGCGTCTGCTTGGCAGAGAAACCAAACCGCTGATTGGCGTCTCTCTGCAAGGTCGTCAGATCATATAATCCGTCCAGATGCGAAGTCTTCTTCATCTTTTTGACAGAAACCACCCTGCCTGCCGCATTTTTTGCCCGGTCATACGCCCGGTCCCTTGACTCTTTGGAAAAGACAGAAGAACTTCCGCTGCCCCGCTCCTTCCATGTAAATGTGACGCCTTTCCAGTTTGCCTGCAGCCCGTAATATGGCTTTGGAACAAAATGCCGGATCTCTTCCTCCCGCGCCGCGATCATGGCGAGCGTCGGCGTCTGCACCCGGCCGCAGGAAAGCTGCGCGTTATACTTGCAGGTGAGCGCGCGAGTGGCGTTGATCCCCACCAGCCAGTCCGCTTCCGCTCTTGCCACCGCCGCCCGGTACAGATTCTCGTACTCCTTCGCATCCTTAAGATGCGCAAATCCCTCCCGGATGGCCTTATCTGTCACCGAGGAAATCCACAGACGGCGAAGGGGCTTCTTACAGCCTGCCTTAACGATGATCCACCGCGCCACCAGCTCGCCTTCCCGTCCGGCGTCCGTGGCGATGATCACCTCGGAAATGTCTTTGCGCTCCATCTGATTCTTCACCGCCTGAAACTGCCCCCTCGTCTGCGGAATCACCACCAGTTTCAGGTGCTCCGGCATCATAGGCAGATCTTCCATCCTCCAGGTCTTAAGCTTCTTATCATAACCCTCCGGGTCCGCCAGCGTCACCAGATGCCCCAGCCCCCAGGTGACTACATATTTATCACCTTCGATATAATTTTTCGTCTGCTTTTTGCAGCCAAGCACCCGGGCGATATCTCTTGCCACCGAGGGCTTCTCTGCTAATACTAATTTTTTCATTGTTGATTCTCCGTTGTTTACTAATCTTTCAGATATCTCTCCATCGCCGGCAGTTCGACCCCGCACTCTTCTCTCAGACCATCCAGGATAGAGCGAAGTCCGTCGGTCACCTGCACGGCAGTGATACCCGCCCGGCGGGCGCCCTCGCAGTTTGCTTCCAGATCATCAAAGAAGACTGCATTTTCCGGGTCAATACCGTACTTCTCAATGAGTTCCTGATAAATCGCATCATCCTGCTTTAACAGTTTTACATCACAGGAGAAGACGCCTCCATCCACATAGTTTAAAAATGTATATTTCGTACGGTTAAGTCCCAACAATGTCTTTCCATAGTTGGACAGCACATAAATCTTATATCCCATCTCATGGAGCGTGCGGATCAGCTCCTCCGAATAATCAAAAGGATGGCAGATATTAACGAAATTCTCCTTCTGCCAGATGCGCTCGATATCTTCCGCGTACTGCGGCGATTCCAGCTGCATCTGCGCGATGACGTTCTCATCCCCCATCACGCCCCGGTCGAACTCCGTCCACAAAGGATTCTGAAACATTGCTCTCGCAAGTCCCTCTTTTTTCTCCCCTTCATATCCCATATCCGTGAGGAAATCTCTCCACCGAAAATGAATCAGCACCATGCCCAGGTCAAAAATTAATGCTTTCATATGTATATTCTCCTCTTTTTCTATAAACTATAAAAAGCGCACAGACAATTATTTCCTTTCGTTGTCCATGCGCTTATTATATCTTATCCGTTGTTTTCTGTACAGCGTTGTTCCTTTTCTTTTAGTGGATCGCTGTTCCCTCCGGCACGCTGTCGTCCACAAAGATCAGCTTGCAGCCGCAGTCGTCGTGAGTGGCAGCCAGAAGCATGCCGTTGCTCTTTACGCCGGCAAACTTCGCCGGTTTCAAGTTGGCAAGAACGATGATCTTCCGTCCGATCAGCTCTTCCGGTGTATATTCGTCACGGATGGAGGATACGATGATTCTCTCTCCCAGACCGTCAAACAGTGTGATCTTTAACAGCTTCTCCGCATTCTTTACGATCTCACAGGCAGTGACCTTGCAGACACGCATATCCATCTTGTCAAAGTCGTCGATGGTGATCTGCGGTTTTACCGGGGCGATGGATGCCCGACGGGCTTCCTCCTCGGCTGCCGCCGCTGCGGCTGCTGCTTCTTCGGCTGCGATTCGCTCTGCCTCAGCTTTCGCTGCGGCTGCGAGCTCTTTCTCCTCCTCCGTCTGCGGTGTGGAGAAGTCCAGTAAGGAGAGATATCTCTCCGGCTCCACAGCGTAGAGGAACAGGTACAGTCTCGGTCCTGCCGCCTTGCCGATCATCAGATTGTAGGCGTTTTTGAAGAAGTTCGCCTGAATCGCTTTCTTGTTCTCCTCATCGAAATTCGGGTCCGCCTCTCTTGGAACAGAGTAAATAAATGTATTCAGAGAATCGAGGTCGTATTCGCCTTTCGCGATATAATCGTGAAGCAGTGCAATCTCTTTTTTCTCCACCTCATTTAATGTATTATAGTAATCCCAGTTGCGGTATCCGAGAAGGGTGTTCATGTTCTGCGGCGCACACTTCTCCAGCCAGTATTTTGCCAGCTCCAGACGCTCCGCAAACTCTTCCTTCTTATATGGGGTACCGATCTTTTCAAAGACTGTCTCAAGCATGTCCGCATTGAAGTCCACCACGGAACCGAAGTTTACGATCTGCTGCATCGGCACCGGATGTACGGTTCTTCCCTCGATCATACAGTTGTACATGATACCTTCGATATAATCAAAGTTCTTCCCTTTGCCAGCCTGGTAAGTCTTTAACATCTTGTCAAACTCAAAGTACTGACGAAGGATCTCATCGTCAAAGCAGAAGTCAAATGCTTTGTTTGGCTCAGACTTGGAGTAAAGCCACAGGATCACTTCCGGCTGATAAATCTTGAGCAGCGTCTCCGGCGTCAGGTTAAGACCTGTAGAACCGGACATCTTACCGGTCGTGCCCTTGATTCCGATAAACTCATATCCCTTAAACATCGGCGCATTGATGCCAAACACCTTTTTGGCGATAATCTTGCTGGTATCGTAACTTCCTCCCGGGCTTGCATGATCCTTTCCGCCCGGCTCAAAGTCAACGCCCTCCACCATCCAGCGCATCGGCCAGTCAATCTTCCATGCCAGCTTGCAGTTGAAATCCTTGCTGAAATCCCAGTGTCCGCTGTGACCGCATTTACAGGTGTACTCGCAGGTCACGCCGTCCTCGGAAGAAGAAGTGATCGTCGTATCATCCTTGCCGCAGACCGGACAGTAAATGCTCACCGGATAGTAAGCCTCTCTCTCCTCCGGCGTCGCCTCCTGCTGACGGAACTTATCAAGGATATCAAAGATCTCTTTTCTCTTCTGGATCGCCTGGATCACATATTTTGCATATTTGCCGCTTCTGTAATTCTCACTCTGTCTCCGGAAGTCCACCTTGATGCCGAAACGTGCCAGAGACTTCTCAAACTCTTTCTCAAAATGCTCCGCATAAGAACCGCAGCAGCCATACGGGTCCTTCACATCCACATACGGTTTACCGATATCTTCCTCAAGCTCCGGCGCAATCTCTTTCACATTTACCGGAACCTTACGAAGACGGTCGAACTCATCCCAGGAGAATAACAGTCTCGCCTTTTTTCCCTGTTTCAAAAGTGCTTTATATACAAAATAGCTGGTAGCTATATCTCTGAAATTACCAATGTGAATCGATCCCGATGGGCTGATACCTGCTGCGCAGACATACTCTTCCTTGTCCGGAGATCTCTTAATGATATCTTTTGCAATCTTCTCAGACCAATGCATTCCTCTTCCTCCTATAGATACAACATATCTTTCCCGTGTACCGACACGGTCATTTTTCAGTAAATAATACCGACTGGTCTGCATACCAGTCTCTGGGAACCTCAAAAAAAGAGTTCTGCCCGACAGAACTCTCGCGCCGAGCGCGGTCGCTTTAGCGACAAAATTCTGTTTCGCGCGAGTGCGCATCCCTCCCGGAGGGATTTTTATCTTATAGGAATTCCAACGGAATTTCCTATAAGTAATAAGCGGCTCACAGCCAATAAGTCATTATAGCAAACGCCACTGGGGATTTCAAGAAAAAGTTTGAGAAGAAAAAAAGACATCCCACCGGATGTCTTCGACCATATCTTAAATCTTTATATCTGTCTCTTACCGTGCGGTTGGCTTTGTACGACTGTCAACAGACGTTACCTCTACAGTTAGCTCGAACCAGGCACCCTCACGGCACACAGAAAGCACTCCTTAGTGCTGCTTCGTTCCCGACCTGACACGGTTCAGAGGTTCCTGTTGCGCGAGACCCAATTGTCAACACCACTTATAAAGGGCAGCTCCATCCACAATACGTCCGGGGCCAACCATCACTCCTGCTATAGCGGATTGCAGGTACAGGACGCCGCTACTTCCCCAGCTGCACGGTAAGTACCAGTATAAATGATTTTAAAATATCTGTCAATCCATTTCTTTTCTCTGCAGCTCTTTTTTTCTCTCTTTTCTTTTTTGACGGAGGACACGGAAAAAATCAGACAGCATCCCGGAACACTCTTCTTCCAGAACGCCCCGGGTAACTTCCACCTGATGATTGAATTCTTTCATCTGCAGAAGATTCAGTATGGAACCCCCACAGCCCGCTTTCGGATTCATGCTTCCGATGACCACCCGCGGTATCCGCGCCTGCACGATCGCTCCGGCGCACATCTGACAGGGCTCCAGCGTGATGTACATAGTGCAGTCCTCGAGACGCCAGTCTCCTGTTTTCTTACACGCTTTGCTCATGGCAAGCAGTTCCGCGTGGGCAAGCACCGTCTTATTTTTATTTCTCTTATTGTACCCTCTGGCAATGATCTTTCCGTCACAGACAATGACACAGCCGATGGGCACGTCGCCGATGGCTTCCGCCTTTTTTGCCTGACGGATGGCTTCTTTCATAAATCTCTCATCTTCCGTATATTTTCTCATCTTCCGACAGACCATCCTTTCTCTCGTTCCTGCGGCAGATACGGTTTACACGTTTTTTTCTCCGCAGTTTCTTCCACACCTTTCCGCCGGTCATACGGCTCTTCCACAGTTTATTCCTGCAGCAAATGCAGCCAATACCCAAATCCGCCTGTCTTGATCCGGTTTTCCGTCAGCGATAAGAATACCGGAAACTGATATAACTGCGCCATATACCGTTCTCGATTCTCATAAATACCCGGCACCCCGACACAGTATCTCTCCTCCCCGGCATAGATGACCTTCCCCGCCAGCAGATGATGATACATGGCATATCCCTTTGCCAGAAACTGATTGTCAGACAGTTCCTTTGCCTCCGGGCTCAGATCCTCCAGCTGTTCCACAGATATCTGATAGCCGCTGCGGAAAGCCGGATTAAAAATGTTATCCACAGGCTTCGCTTTTTTCTCTGTGTCTATCCACATATTTCTCAGAAGATCTCCCGTCTCTGTGGATATATTTTGTTCCGGTCGTTCTGAGTCCGGATTTTCTTTCTCATCTGCGATGCGCTGCCCTTCTTTTTGTCTATTTTCTGCCGGAAAACGCTCAAAATCCGGCTCCCGCCTGAATTTCGGGTTCTCTGCCTTTTCCTCAATCTCCGATCCCGGCCTGGATTCCGAAGTCGCCTCTGCCTTTCTTTCCTCAGCCTCCGGCTCCCGCCTGGATTCCAGCGCTTCTTCCTCCTCCTGCGAGATATTCTGCGTATTCCCGGAGTGTTCCGTATTTTCAGAAGCGACTTCTTCCTGATATGCCGCCAGCAGCGCCTCCACCGGGATCTCGTCGCCAATCCATACGCTCCCATAGAAAAAGGCATCCTGATAAAAGAGAATGACGCCATATTGTTTTCTTATATCAAATCTTTCCGGCAGCTCTTCCGCCGGATAAAACAGCACGGTTTCTTCGTGGTGCCGCGAGGACTCCAGAACAGCCAGCTGCCGCATCTTCCAGCGGGTCTCCCCTTTTTCATTTTCTTCTTTTCCATAAAAACAGAGCGCCAGCCTGATCTCTTCCAGAAGTCTCTCATCGTCAATCTGCAAAGTGATCTTCAGTCCGTTTTGTTTTTGTTCCGCTTTGATAAATCCTTTGCAATCCATTTTTTTCTTTTTATCATAACGATATAAATACGAGAGTATCCTGTAATATTCGGCCATGAAAAAACTCCTTTTTTCATTAGTCTATTCTTCGTGTCACAGATTATGACTCCCCGAGCAGATCCGCCAGTCTGGCAAACTGCTTAAGATCCAGTTTCTCGCCCCGGACAGATGCCGGCAGTCCCATCTCTTCCAGCGCTTTTACAACCTTTTCCTTTGGAATCTGCAGATCTGCCGCATTGTGAAGACCGTTCTGCAAAGTTTTCCTCCGCTGGTTGAAGGACGCGCGGATCAGCCGGAACATAAACTTCGGATCCCTGACGTCAACCGGCGGTTTCTCGTGGCGGGTCAGACGAATCACCGCGGAGCCCACCGCCGGGCGCGGTATAAAACAGTTTGGCGGTACATTTGCTGCGATATAAGGTTTGGCGTAGTACTGTACTGCCAGTGAGAGCGCGCCGTAGTCCTTGGAACCGGGACCGGTCTGCATCCGGTCCGCCACTTCTTTCTGGACCATGACAGTGATGGAAGAAAGCGGCACGTCACTCTCAAACAATCCCATGATGATCGGCGTCGTAATATAATATGGAAGATTCGCCACCACCTTGATCGGCTTTCCTCCGTTTTTCTCCCGGGCCAGCGCCGCGATATCGACCTTTAAAATGTCCTCATTGATAACCGTCACATTGGAATATGCCGAGAGAGTATCGTCAAGAATCGGGATCAGATTCCGGTCAATCTCCACGGCCGTCACTTCCCTCGCTGCTTCCGCCAGATACTGAGTCATGGTACCGATACCCGGACCGATCTCCAGCACAAAGTCGTCGGGACCAATCTCGGCGGCGGCGATGATCTTATCCAGCACATGGGTGTCGATCAGGAAGTTCTGCCCAAACTTTTTCTGAAAATTAAATCCGTATTTTTGAAGAACCTCGATGGTCTCCTGCGGGTTTCCTAATGTCGCCATATTTTGTCTCCTTTTCTGACACTGACAGACCACGGCCGCATGCCAATGCCCGGCCATATCTCCTGTCTGTGCGTGTTTTATATTTTTTATATATAACGTTACTGTATATGATACAACCGGCAGGCGTTTTCATAAGTCACCTGCTCCACCTCGTCTGTGGAAATGCCCCGGAGATCCGCGATCTCTTCGATCACCAGAGGAAGGTATGCCGAACTGTTTCGTTTTCCGCGATACGGCGTCGGCGCCAGATACGGGCAGTCCGTCTCCACCACGATATGTTCCAGCGGGATCTCCGCCGCCACCCGTTTTAATACTTTGGAGTTTTTAAATGTGACCACACCGCCGATTCCCAGATAGTAGCCAAGTTTTACATACTCCCTCGCCATCTCCAGAGATCCGGAATAGCAGTGGATGACGCCGCCGGTCGTTCCGGCGTGTTCCCGCTTCATGATATCAAAGGTATCCTGGGAGGCGTCCCGGCTGTGAATGACCACCGGAAGATCCTCCTCTTTTGCCAGATGGAGCTGACGGATAAACCATTCCTTCTGCACTTCCTTCGGGTCACTCATCCAGTAATAATCCAGACCGATCTCTCCCACGGCAACGATCTTCTCTTTGTGGCAGAGTTCCCGCAGCTTCGACATCCTCTCTTCGTTCAGATCACTGACCTTGCACGGATGGATGCCCACCGTCCCGTACAGAAAAGGGTACTGCTCAACCAGTTTGAGAGAGCGCAGCATATCGTCCCAGCCGTTGCTGATATTGACGACGCGCTCCACGCCGACTTCTTTTAACTGTGCAAAGACCGCTTCCCGGTCCTCATCAAACTGTTTATCATCATAATGCGCATGTGAGTCAAAAATCATAATCTCATCTCCTGTTTTCTCACCAGACAACCACACTTCCGGCTATCATCTCAATTTCATCCTGAGGTCTATCATACCCCACATTGACAAAAAAAGATAGTAACGAAAAAAACTGCCGCTCATATGGAGACGGTATGTCGCCGGGACCGATAAGAGATTACTTGTCACTTATCGCCCGAAAACATATCCTCTCTGAGCAGCAGCTCTTATTTATTTTGATCTTAACAAATGTGTTCTATCAGCAGATCTCCGCTCCGGCCGGCATCTTCTTCTCCGGAACCATGAGGGATAACTCTCCGTTCTCATCTTCCGTGCAGAGGATCATTCCCTCGGACAGCACGCCGGCAAGCTTCGCCGGTTTCAGGTTCACAAGAACCATCACCTTCTTGCCGACCATCTCTTCCGGTGTGTAGTGAGCTTTGATGCCGGACACGATCTGTTTTACCTGGCTGCCGATCTTCACCTGAGAACAGAGCAGCTTTTTGGACTTCTTCACCGCATCGCAGGAGATGATCTCGCCTACCTGGAACTGCATTTTCTCAAACTCTTCAAATGTGATCTCCGGCTTCGCCTCGATGTCAATGACCGGCTCTTCCTCCGCATCTTCAGCGCCTTCTGCCTGCGCTCTTGACGCATACATTTCCTCTACCTTTGCAAGAACTTCTTTCACATCCAGTCTCGCGAACAGGATCTCCGGTTTTTCCACAACTTTGTTGCCGGACTTGTACAGACCGAACATTTCCAGCTCGTCCATCGTTCTCTCAGAAGAATTGAGCTGTTTGAAGATGCGCTGTGCAGTCTCCGGCATGAACGGAGCCAGCAGGGAAGCGCCGATGGTGATGCTCTCCACCAGGTTATAGAGGACAGTGGATAATCTCTCTTTCTTTTCCGGGTCCTTTGCCAGCGCCCAAGGCATCGTCTCGTCGATATATTTGTTGCAGCGCTTGAACAGGTTGAAAATCTCTGTCATGGCATCGGCGACACGAAGCTTCTCCATCTTTCTGATGACATTGTGCTTTGTACTCAACGCAACGGTGATCAGGTCTTTATCGAATCCGTCGGTGACACCGCAGTTGGCGACCACACCGCCGAAATATTTGTTGGACATGGAAATGGTACGATTTACCAGATTACCCAGGGTGTTGGCAAGATCGGAATTCATACGCTCCACTATGAGCTCCCAAGTGATCACACCGTCGTTCTCGAACGGCATCTCGTGAAGAACGAAGTAACGCACCGCATCCACACCGAACATATCCGCCATGTCGTCGGCGTAGATCACATTTCCTTTGGACTTGCTCATCTTGCCGTCGCCCTGCAGCAGCCACGGATGTCCGAACACCTGCTTTGGCAGCGGCAGATCGAGGGCCATCAGGAAGATCGGCCAGTAAATGGTGTGGAAACGGATGATATCCTTGCCGATCAGATGGAGGTCTGCCGGCCAGTATTTCTCGAATAAAGCGTCGTTGTCGCCGTCCACATCATAGCCAAGACCGGTGATATAGTTGGTCAGGGCGTCCAGCCATACGTAAACCACATGTTTCGGGTCGAAGTCCACCGGAATACCCCAGGAGAATGAAGTACGGGACACGCATAAGTCCTGAAGTCCCGGAAGCAGGAAGTTGTTCATCATCTCGTTTTTGCGGGACTCCGGCTGAATGAATTCCGGATGCTCATTGATATACTGGATCAGACGGTCCGCATATTTGCTCATCTTGAAGAAATATGCCTCTTCCTTTGCCGGCTGGCAAGGACGACCGCAGTCCGGACATTTGCCATCCACGAGCTGGGACTCTGTGAAGAAAGACTCGCAAGGGGTACAGTACATTCCCTCATAATATCCCTTGTAGATGTCCCCCTGGTCATAGAGCTTCTTAAAGATCTTCTGTACCTGTTTTTCATGATCCGGGTCGGTGGTACGGATAAACTTATCGTAGGAAGTGTTCATCAGATCCCAGATCCTCTTGATCTCTCCGGCTGTCTGATCTACAAACTCCTTCGGGGAAACGCCTGCTTCCTCCGCCTTTAACTCAATCTTCTGTCCGTGTTCGTCGGTTCCGGTCTGGAAACGAACGTCATAGCCTTCTTTTCTTTTAAATCTGGCAATAGCGTCAGCCAGCACGATCTCATACGTGTTGCCGATGTGCGGTTTGCCGGATGTATATGCGATCGCTGTTGTAATATAATATGGTTTTTTACTCATATTCTGCCTCCTGCTTCTCAATTTGTACGCCGGTCATCGCTCCTCAGACCACCATGTTTTCTGTGAAAATGTGTCTCTCTCATGACGCTGTGCCGCCATAATTTTCAGAAAACATGCCGCGTACCGGCGTTTCTTTTGCGTATTTTCTTATTATAGAATAAACACGTCTGTTCGTCTATGGTCAAATTACTGAAAAATTAATAGTTTTCGGTTCCAAAACATAGTATAATATGGAAAACCATTACCAGAATGATTCATGGAAGGGAGCCAACCGCTATGCCACGCATCCGACATTTCACATTTTTCACCCGCTTTGTCCGGTATCTCCGGTCTTCTTTTAAGACGATTTTACCTGTTTCCTCTTACCGGGCAGCAGTCGTCCTTATTTTATCATTTTGTCTCACCGGCTGCGGCGGCAGCAATCCGGAGACGCAAAAGCAGTTTGACGCCTTTCTTTCCGACTGCTTTCAGGAATATGTGACTGCCGACACCGTCACCCTGCATTTTAAACTTTCCGACCCGTCTGCCTTCGGCATCACGGCAGAAGAACCGGCCTCCTACGGAGATTTTTCTCTGGAAAAGCAGCAGGAAAACTGTCAGCGTTCCGCCGAATTGCTGGAAGAACTGCGCTCTTTTGACCCGGACTCTCTGTCGGAGGAAGACGCCTTCACCTGGCAGATTTTTGAGGAAGCGCTGGAAGCCTCCGTCTCCTCCGAAGACTTTCTTTTGTTCCAGTCACCTTTTGGCGCCAACGGCATGCAGTCTCAGATCCCCGTGACCCTGTCCGAGTATTACTTTGACGATGAGAAAGACATTGTAAACTATCTCGCTCTGGTCAATCAGATTCCGGAACTTTTCGACCAGCTTCTCGCCTTTGAAAATGCGCGCCGGGACGCCGGGATCGTAAGCCCGGACTTCGTCATTGAAAACACCATCGATCAGATCGAACAGTTCCTCTCCGCCTCCGAGGACGATAACCTGCTCATCGAAACCTTCGAGGAAAAGATAGAAAATGTGCCGGACCTGGGCAAGGACCAGAAGCAGACCTATATCAACAACAACCGCTCCCTGGTGCGTCAGGTCGTTCTTCCGGCGTTTACTTCTCTCCGGGATTCCTTGGAAAACTATCAGGAGGCTGGCACTGATACATCCGCCGCTGACAACAGCTCCGGCAGCTCCCGCCCGGCCGGTCAGGAAAACGATCCCGGCAGAACAGATGCCGGCAGAGAGCGGCTCTGCCAGTATTACGGCGGCAGAGAATATTACGAGCTGCTTCTATCCGCCAACGTGGGAACGGACAAAAGTCCGGAGCAGTGCATCGACGCTCTGGAAGGCACTCTAAAGGATACCGTCTCGGATATCGCCAGCCTCACCCGGGAGAACGCGGATCTTTATACGGAATATCTCTCCGCCCGGCCGCTCCTTACCGACTCGCAGCAGATACTCACCGAGCTGGAAAATGACACCCTGATCGACTTTCCGGAACCGCCGGACGTCGCCTACACCTTAAAAAATGTGCCGGACGCCCTCTCGTCCACCTCCGCCAGCGCTTTCTATCTCCTGCCGCCTGTAGACAGCGAGGATGCCAACATCATTTACCTCAATCAGAGCCGGGTCAGCCCCGAAGACCAGTTCTCCACCCTCGCCCACGAGGGGTATCCGGGTCATCTGTACCAGACCAACTACTATCTGAGTACCGATCCGGAACCGCTTCGCTCCATGCTCCGCTGCGACGGATACGATGAAGGCTGGGGCACCTACGCCCAGCTTTACAGCTACAATTATCTGGAGTTTGCCGGTGTGAGCCGGGAGACGGAATCCCTCCTTCAGCAGCTGTACCGGGACAATGACATCCTGTCCTTATCGCTGGCAGCTTTAAGCGACCTGTATGTCAACTATGAAAATTATACCCCGGAAGCGCTGGCCGAATACCTGTCTGCCTACGGCGTAACAGCGGAAGGCGCCCGCTCCCTCTATGAGTACGTCATCGAGAATCCGACCACCTATCTGTCCTACAGCATCGGCTGGTACGAATTAGAACAGCTTCGAAACACCATGGAAAAGGAACTCGGCAGTCGTTTTGACGTGCAGGAATTCCACGAAGCCGTCCTCACCTGCGGCTCCTGTTCCTTCCCTCTTCTCAAAGAGCGGGTTTCTTCGGCGATCACGGAATGATCCCTGCTGATGACTGAATAAATGAAGTTTCAAATGAAGGATTTTCCCGTTTCTTTTCTTCCTTCCTTCAAAAATGAAAGAGACGGTCAGAAAAATTTCTTCCATAAACTTGAATTTTATGTTTGAAAAATGCCGAAAAGAGTGTATAATACCCCTGTATGAGAGAAAAGACGATTTTGCAACATTTTATAAAGAATCTTGCAAAATCTTCACTTTAGTGTGTTGACACAGCAAATGACAGAACATATTCAGGAGGTTATTATGATGGAAACATTTGGTCTTGAGAAATTGGGCATTGCGAACCCAAAAGCAGTCTACCGTAATCTGACACCTGCACAGCTTACCGAGGCAGCTCTCGCCAGAGGCGAAGGAAAGCTTTCCAACAAAGGTGCTTTAGTTGTAACCACAGGTAAATACACCGGACGTTCCCCAAAAGATAAATTTATCGTAGATACACCGGCCATCCATGACGACATCGCATGGGGCAGCGTGAACGTTCCGATCGAAAAAGAGAAATTCGACGCCATCAAGGCAAAAGTGATCGCATATCTTCAGAACAGAGAGATCTTCTTATTTGACGGTATGGCAGGCGCAGATCCGGTCTGCACCAGAAAGTTCCGTATCGTGAACGAGCTGGCAAGCCAGAATCTGTTCATCCGCGATCTGCTGATCCGTCCGACAGCAGAAGAACTTGCCAACTTCGGCGAGCCTGACTTCACCATCATCGCCGCTCCGGGATTCAAATGCGTACCGGAGATCGACGGAACCAACTCCGAGGCAGCCATCATGGTGAACTACGAGGAAAAATTAGTTGTCATCTGCGGTTCTCAGTATTCCGGAGAGATCAAGAAATCTGTCTTCTCCGTAATGAACTACCTGATGCCGAAGGAAGGCGTTCTTCCAATGCACTGCTCCGCCAACATGGATCCTGAGACACAGGAGACTGCCGTATTCTTCGGTCTGTCCGGAACAGGAAAGACAACTCTTTCCGCTGACCCGAACCGTAAGCTGATCGGCGACGACGAGCACGGCTGGTCCGACAGAGGTATCTTCAACTTCGAGGGCGGCTGCTACGCAAAATGTATCGACCTTACCGAGGAGAACGAACCGGAGATCTACAACGCGATCAAGTTCGGCAGCCTTGTGGAAAATGTAGTGATGGACGAAGAGACCCGCGAGTTTGACTTCACGGATGATTCTCTCACAGAGAACACTCGTGTCGGTTACCCGGTAGACTTTATCTCCAACGCGCAGGTACCGGGCGTTGGCGGTATCCCGAAGGTTGTCATCTTCCTGACAGCCGACGCATTCGGCGTACTTCCTCCGATCGCAAGACTGGATAACGACGCCGCTATGTATCACTTTGTAACAGGATTTACCTCCAAACTGGCAGGAACCGAGCGTGGAATCACCGAACCACAGCCGACCTTCTCCACCTTATTCGGTGAGCCGTTCATGCCAATGGACCCATCCGTATACGCAAACATGCTTGGTGAGAGAATCGAAAAATACAACACCAAAGTATATCTGGTAAACACAGGATGGACCGGCGGCCCTTACGGAGTCGGAAGCCGTATGAAACTGAAATATACCCGTGCCATGGTAACTGCCGCATTAAACGGAAGCTTTGACAACGTGGAATACAAACATGACGATATCTTCAATCTGGATATCCCGCAGAGTTGCCCGGATGTTCCATCCGAGATCATGAATCCTCGTGATACATGGGCAGACAAAGACGCTTACGATGCACAGGCTAAGAAGCTTGCCAAAATGTTCCAGGATAACTTCGAGAAGAAATACCCGAACATGCCGGAGAACATTAAAGCAGCCGGCCCGAAAGCAGAGTAATCTTACTGACAGAAAAAGACCTCCGGATCATCTCTTGTCCGGAGGTCTTTTTCTGTTCATTTCTTATATCTGCAGGTCCCCTTCTCCATTCAGATTCCGGAGAAACCAGTCTGCTTCTCATAAAAAAATCTAATACGCTGTGATCGTTCCGTACAGATCGCTGGTGAGATTATTGCTCATCTTCGGAATGACTCTGAAATAATAGCTCTTAAAACGTTTCAGGTTCTTCTTGTTAAACTTCGTTACGGTAACTCTCTTACCAGGTTTCACTGTGGCAACCTTCTTAAAACCTTTATCCCTCTTTGTCGACATGGTGACGTTAAACTTCTTGACACCCTTGATCTTCGGAGTCTTAAAGGTCACACGCTTGCTGCTGCCATAGCCGGTGGACTTCATGCCCTTGCATTTGATCTTAACAAATGTGCGGAAACCGGACCAGTTGCCATATGTATTCACATACTGTCTGGTCGTGTAATCATAATCTCTCGTAAAAGCTCTGGCACGGTACATGTACACGGTGTTATTCTTAACGCCTTCATCAAAGAAAGCATAGATGCTGGCCTCATCGGAAGCGATATGATTACCATTTCTGTCACACAGCTCCACTTCCACATAATCTGCGTCCGCCGGACGAGCCACCTGTACAGTAATACTATCCGTACTTAAGCTTGCACTGGAGATCGCAAACTGCGCTGTGGTCATATCTCCGACCATGGTCTCTGCGGTTAAGTTTCCCTCGTCAATGAGGATACCGCCTTCCAGCTCCTTTTGCGCCGCATCCACCTTCACTCCCAGTGCAAACACCAGGCAGAAAGCGAAAGCCGCAGCACATACACTTACTGACTTTTTAAACTTCTTCATAACATTACTCCTTTTTGTCATTTGAAACATTATCAGTTCCCTGTCACTAGAATATCATATAAAACTTATCGTTGCAACTAATATTTCTTTGTATACTTCGCACAAAAATATGGCCAAAAAAACACATTTTATTCCTCTGTTGCCAGGATCCGCACTGCCTCCGCGCCCTGCCGGATCTCTTCCATCGTATTAAAATGCGAGAAGCTGAACCGCACCGCCCCCTGTTCTTTCGTTCCCAGCGCTTCATGCATCAGCGGCGCACAGTGAGCGCCCGCTCTCGTCGCGATGTCAAAGCGGGTCTGAAGTTCATCACTCACCTGCCCGGAATCATAATCGCCGATATTCAGGGCAACGATAGGAGCCCGCTCTTTCTGCGTGAAATCCCCGTAGATCTTTACGGACGGAATCCCCCGCACCAGCTCAAAAAATATTTCCATCAGCATTTTTTCCTTCTCATAGAGCCGCTCTCTTCCTTCCCCTTTGATATAAAGAAGGGCGGCATGAAGTCCCGCGATCCCGTGGGCATTTAACGTCCCTGCTTCCAATGCTGTGGGCATCTCCGACGGGTGCGTTTTGCTGTAAGAATGTATACCGCTGCCGCCGGCAAAGAGCGGACGGATCTTCACGCCTTCTCTGACCAGAAGTCCTCCGGTCCCCTGCGGACCCATCAGCGCCTTATGGCCGGTAAAACAGAGGACAGAAATGTGATTTTCCTTCATGTTGACAGGCAGCACCCCCGCTGTCTGGGATGCGTCCACCACAAACAGCAGTCCATGCCGGTGGCAGATATCGCCAATCCTCGAAAGATCCAGCACATTTCCTGTGAGGTTGGAAGCATGGGTACATACCACGGCCTTTGTGGAAGGGCGAATCCCTTTTTCCAGTTCCTCATAACAGATACATCCCTTTTCGTCCGCCGGCAGGATCGTCAGCGATACCCCTCTTTCCTCCATGAGATACAGCGGCCGCAGCACGGAATTATGCTCGAGCGCCGTGGTGATCACATGATCGCCGGGTGAGAACAGTCCCTGAATGGCGATATTCAACGCCATGGTAGAATTCTGTGTAAAGACCGTTCTCTCCGGACTGTCCCCATGAAACATTTCACAGAGCAGAGCTCTCGTCTCATACAGAACCCGCATACCGGACAGCGCCGCGTCATGCGCCCCCCGGGACGCATTTCCCATGGTAAGGATGGCGTCCCTGACCGCTTCCGCCACCTCCACAGGTTTTCTTAATGTCGTCGCCGCATTGTCAAAATAAATCATCGTTTTTCCCCTTTTCTCTTCTGAAATACTGTCGGCATCCCTTTTCATCTACTGTGAAACCGATCTATCATTCCACACAATGTTTTTGAAAAAACAGTATGTATCTATCCCCGAAAAATTTTACATATAGTATAACATTTTTCGCTTGCCAATCATACGGAATTCCATCTGAAGAATCGGTAGATTTTCTTCATCGTTTTCAGTAATATAAAAAGAAACAGGATAAATGAAAAGAAAGAGAGAAATATATGGAATTCAAACAACTGGAAGCTTTTGCCGCCGTCGTGGAATGGAACAGTTTTTCCGAGGCTGCCCGGCGGATCTATCTCACACAGCCCACCATCAGCTCCCACATACGGGCGCTGGAAACCGAACTGAACACGACGCTCCTGAACCGCACCACGAAACATATCGAGGTGACAGAGGAGGGACAGTATTTATATGAAGAAACGCAGAAGATCTTACAACTTCGCAGCCGCATTTACGAGCATTTCAGCCAGAATCCGGTGAGCACCATCCGGCTGGGCGCCTCCACCATCCCCGCCCTCTACCTGCTTCCCAATGTGCTGCCGGTCTTCAAAAAGCGATATCCGGTCTTTCAGTTTGAGCTCTGGCAGTCCGACAGTATGGGCGTCATTGAGCGCATGCAGGAACACGATCTGGATCTTGGATTTGTGGGAACAAAAGTCAGTCTCCCCGACTATACCTTTCTCCCCTTTGCCAGAGATGAGCTCATCATCGCCGCCCCCGCCAATGACTATTACCGGAAGCTCCACGAGGAACATGTCAGTCTGGAGCGGCTCATGCAGGAACCGATCATACTCCGCGAACAGAAATCCGGCACGAGAAAAGAAGCCGCCTGCTTTCTGGAACGGATGCACATTCCCGTGTCTGAGCTCAATGTAGTGGCACAGATGAATGACCAGGAAATGATAAAGTCTTTCATCAGAAAAGGGCTGGGCATCTCCATCATGTCCGGATTTTCCGTGGCAGAGGAGGAAAAAGACGGCTCTCTCCTCGTCTTTCATCTGGGAGAAAACGCCAGCTGGCGGGACCTGTACATGGTATATGAAAAAAAGAAAAATCTCTCCGCGCCGGTGAAACAGTTCATACAGCTCATCCATCATATGTTTTCCCGGAAATCTTGACTTTTCTACATTCTTTCTTTAAAATAAGCATAAAACCGCTGATTTTTTATGCATTATGCACATAATCTCATATCTGCGTCAGAAGATCACGCCTTTCCCTTGTCACGGCAACATCTTCTGACGCCAGCATCATTTTTAAGGAGGGATCATATGGCAGCAAAGATTTTAATGGTTGGAAGCATCATGATGGATCTGATCTTACAAATGCCGCGGATTCCGCATCCGAGCGAGAGTCTTCTGGGCACCACGTATTCCAACGCAGGAGGAGGAAAGGGCAGTAATTCTGCCGTGGCGGCAGCGAGAGCCGGCGGCAATGTATCTGTCTGCGGCACCCTGGGACAGGACGCCAACGGAGAAGCACTTCTCGGCATGTTGAAAAGCGCGGGCATCAATGTCTCCCACCTCATGTTAAAAGAGGGCGCCAACACCGGCATGGCTGTCATCATGCTGGAAGAAAACGGCATGAACCGTCTTGCCATCTATACCGGCGCCAACAATGACACCACACCGGAGTCCGTGGAAGCGGCATTTGCCGACGACACCTATGACGCTCTCATGATGCAACTGGAGATTCCATTTGAGAGCAACCTGCGCGCCTTCACACTGGCAAAGGAGCGCGGCATGATCACCTGTCTGGACGCAGGTCCTGCGCAGGATTACCCGATCGAAAAGTTCCAGGGAATCACCATCCTCTCTCCAAACGAGACGGAGACAGAAGCTCTTGTGGGCATCCTCCCGAAAGATGAGGAGAGCTGTATCGCCGCCAGCAAGATTCTTCATGAGCGTTCCGGCTGTAAATACGTCGTTTTGAAAATGGGAGAAAAAGGTTCCTTTATCTACGGCGAGGGCATCTGCGAGATGGTCCCGACCTTTAAAGTTGACGCCGTGGACCCAACCGCAGCCGGAGACTGCTTTACCGGCGTTCTCGTAAAACAATATGCGGAGACCGGAGACATCGTCTCCTCCGCCCGCTATGCCAGCGCGGCCGCCGCAATCTCCGTACAGCATCTGGGCGCTCAGCCTTCCCTTCCTGAAAAAGAGGCTATCGACGCCTTTCTCGCTGAGCGAGCATAAGTTCCGGGCTTGTATTCGTCCTGAAAAAATGGTAAGATAATCTGATCACATTTTTAAGAAAGGAACGGCTCTCCAATGAGAAATGATGAAAAAATAGACATCCAGCTCCAGAGTGAAACGTCTGATGAGAATCTGACTGCGGAAGAGCTCGCACAGCAGAATTATGATACCGCACTCCGGTATATCAATATCGCCGAGCATATGAAGCAGTATGAAGATCAGGATAAATATTACCACCGGGCCATCAAATATCTACGCCTTGCCCGTCCTTATATAAAAGCCCGCCCCCTGCTCCGGGAGCTCCGCAAAAAGAAATATGCGGCCCGCGCGGAGGGAAAGATCGCTCTTTATGAGGAGGCCTGCCAGATTCGCGACCGGGCCAGAACCCCTAACGATTATTACTCGGCACAGACAGTCTTTGACCGGATCCACCGCCATGAACTGCGGCATAAGATCCCGGAGCGGCGTATCACGCCGGAACTTTATGAACGTCTTTTGAAATGCGCTGATTCCGAACAGCAGTCCATCGCCTGCGGTGAGATGGCAGAAAAAAAGGCCGCCGAGATGAAACGGCACAGCCTCTTCGTAAGCATCATTTTTATCGCTGTCATCGCCGCCATCCTCGCCTTTTCGAGAACGACCGCTTTCTACCGCTTTGCTGGAGCGGCTCTCTCTCTCATCGGCGACCATGATACCGCCTGGCGCTGTTACCGGATCGTATATGACCGCAGCGAAGATGCCGACGCATACGCAGATTATCAGGAACAGAGATATCAGGCCGCTCTTGCCGCCTCAGACAGTACGGACGAGGAGACTTTAGACACTGTCTACAGTAACTTCTATTCTCTTGCGCGCGAGGACTACAAAGACAGCGGAGAACACCTCGTCGCTCTGGAAAAAGAAAATATCCGCCAGACCGACCCGGGCGACATCGTCATGTTCGCCAACCTCGAATGGCGCGTTCTGACAAACGAAGGCAGTCAGGCTCTCCTGATTAAGGATAAGTCCATCAGCGGTATTCCGTTTCAGGAGCAAAACAAACCGGTCAACTGGGAGGACTCCCACGCCCGCCGCTGGCTTAACAACGATTTTCTGAACGAAAACTTCTGCAAAGAAGAGATCAATGCCCTGATGACCGCGACCGTCACCGCCGACGCCAACCCGGTATATAACACGGACGCCGGTCAGGACACCGCCGACCGGGTTTATCTTTTAAGCTCCGATGAAGCCGAACGCTACCACGACATTCTCCACGACACAGAGACCTGTTGGTGGCTCAGGACCCCGGGCGCTTCCAAAGACACCATGAGCTTTGTCTATCCGGACAGAACGGTGATGAACTATGGCTACGATGCCACAGACGACACCTTCAGCCTGAAGCCGGCGATGTGGGTGGATATCAGTGAGTAAACTATAAGATGCACAAATGGCAGGAACATGTGACGGTTCCTGCCATTTGTCTGTTCAATGATTTCTTTTAATTTCTTATCTCAACACATTGCATTCGGAAAGCACACTATTTTCAGAACAATCCCGTGATCTTTCCGTCGTCGTCCACATCAATGCCGAATGCCGCCGGTTTCTTCGGCAGTCCCGGCATGGTCATGATGGCTCCGGTGAGCGCTACCACGAATCCTGCACCGGCGTTGACAAATACGTCGCGAACATTGATATTGAATCCTTCCGGACGTCCCAGTTTGGTCTGGTCGTCGGAGAGGGAGTACTGTGTTTTTGCCATGCAGACCGGAAGATTGCCAAAGCCAAGCTCTGTCAGCTTGTCGAGCATCTTGGATGCCGCCGGATCAAAATTGACGCCGTCTGCTCCGTAGATTTCTTTTGCGATGGTGTTGATCTTTTCTTTTAACGGCATCTCGTCCGGGTACAGTACGTGGAAGTTACTCTCCTTATTTTCCAGAGTGTTCAGCACTTTTTCTGCCAGAGCGATGCCGCCCTCGCCGCCTTTCGCCCACACTTCGGACAGGGCAAATTCACAGCCTCTTTCCTCGCAGAAATTGCGGATATATTCGTACTCTGCCTGCGTATCTGTCACAAAGGAGTTGAGTGTTACCACGATCGGTACCCCAAACTTCTGCAGGTTCTCGATGTGTTTTTCGAGATTGCAGATTCCTTTTGCCAGTGCGTCAAGATTCTCGGTGGAGAGCTGGTCTTTCGGCACGCCGCCGTTATATTTTAACGCGCGGACTGTGGCAACGAGGACCACAGCGTCCGGTTTGAGGTCTGCCATCCGGCACTTGATATCCATGAACTTCTCTGCGCCCAGGTCTGCGCCGAATCCTGCCTCCGTGATGACGATGTCGGCCAGTTTTAATGCGCTCTTTGTGGCACGGACACTGTTACATCCGTGAGCGATGTTGGCAAATGGTCCGCCGTGCACGATGGCGCCGGTGTTCTCCAGAGTCTGAATGAGATTTGGTTTGATAGCATCTTTTAACAGAGCTGCCATAGCGCCCACTGCTTTAAGCTGTCCGGCTGTCACAGGGTTTCCGTCCAGGTCGTAAGCCACGATGATGCGGGACAGACGTTCTTTTAAGTCTTTCATATCATTTGCCAGACAGAGGATTGCCATGATCTCCGTGGCAACGGTGATCACAAAATGATCCTCGCGCACAAAGCCATCCGCTTTCTTGCCGAGACCGATGACGATGTTTCTGAGCGCGCGGTCGTTCATATCAAGACAACGTTTCCAGATAACCTGTCTTGTGTCGATGCGCAGTTCATTTCCCTGCTGGATATGGTTATCTAACATAGCTGCCAGCAGGTTGTTGGCAGAAGTGATGGCGTGGAAGTCTCCGGTAAAGTGCAGATTCAGATCTTCCATCGGAACGACCTGCGCGTATCCGCCGCCGGCAGCGCCGCCCTTAATACCGAAGCAAGGACCGAGGGAAGGCTCGCGAAGGGCGAGGAGACATTTCTTATCCAGCTTTGCGAGCGCCTGCGCCAGACCGATACTTGTCGTGGTCTTTCCTTCTCCTGCCGGAGTCGGGTTGATGGCGGTTACAAGAACCAGCTTGCCATCCGGGCGGCCTTCAATCTCTTTTAACAGTTCATCGGAAAACTTCGCTTTATATTTTCCGTATAATTCCAGGTCATCTTCACCAATTCCATACTTTGCAGCCACATCACGGATTGGCAGCATAGTCGCTTCCTGTGCAATCTGAATATCTGTTTTCATAAACATTGTCCTTTCTTTTTATCCTTATATCAACAGTTTTCTTATGGAAATCAGCCTTCCTAAAAAATGTTATGATTCAGCCGGAATACGCAGTTTCCGGCTAAACGCCACAGTCCAGGAGCAAAATCCTGTAAACACGTTTACACTGCAGTTTTTGCGGCAAACGCATGGCTGAATAAATAAGAAAAGGGCAACTTCAAAAAAAGAAGCTGCCCAGACGGTCGGCTGATAACAGACAGTAAAAACGCTGTCTTCCCGGCCACACTGTGTAAACTCACAAATCCGTCAGCGGCCGGATTACTGTCGCTGCCCGCAGCGACAAGATAATCTGATATGACATCTTGTCAGAAAAACTTCCGTCTTTCCGGCAAATTCTTAAAATCATTTATATCATTGCATATTTAAAAATCTTTGTCAACAGAAAAAAATGACCTTTTTTACTTTTATTTTCTCTATATTTCACAAATATCGCACATAACGTCTGTTTTTCTCAACATAAAACCATGTACCAATTTCACATTTCTGCTTATAATATCAGAAAAAGAGAGGAGATAAAGAAATTGATTGCACAACTACCTCCTATGGGATGGAATTCATGGAACACTTTTGGTAAAGACATCTCAGAAGAATTAATGTTCCAAATTGCTGATACAATGGTAAAAGACGGCTATCTGGAAGCCGGATATGAGTACCTGATCATCGATGACTGCTGGTCGCTCAAAGAGAGAGACGCCGAGGGCAATCTCGTTCCGGACCCGGAGAAGTTTCCTCACGGTATGAAAGCGGTGGCTGATTATGTACACAGCCGGGGCTTGAAGTTCGGCATCTATTCCTGCGCCGGTATCCTGACCTGCGCCGGATATCCTTCCAGCTATGACCATGAATATGAGGACGCGAAGCTTTTCGCCTCCTGGGGTGTGGATTATCTGAAATATGATTTCTGTCATTTCCCGGATAACGCGGACTGCAAGAACCGCTATCTGATCATGAGCATGGCGCTGAAAGCCAGCGGAAGAGAGATTCTTCTCGCCGCCTGCAACTGGGGCTCTCATGAATCCTGGAACTGGATGCGTTCCATCGGCGCGCACACCTATCGTTCCACCGGGGATATTTTTGATAACTATCAGTCTTTTATCCGCATTTTCCTGTCCCAGATGGAGCATCTTTGTCAGTCGGCTCCTTTCTGTTTCAACGACCTCGATATGCTGACGGTCGGTATGTACAATCAGGGAAATGCCGCCATCGGAAAACCGTGTACAGACGGGGAATACCGGATGCAGTTCTCCCTCTGGTGTCTTGGATGCTCTCCGCTCATCATCGGGGCGGATATCCGGACAATCTCACCGGCCATGCGGGAACTTCTATTAAACAAAGCCCTGATATCCATCAATCAGGACCCGGAATGCCGCCCGCCATATCTGGTATCCCGACGGAGCGCCACCACGGAAGAGACTGACCGGGAAAACGGCACGGAACCGGTACGCACCATCAAAGACCAGCTCTACTCCTTTATCCGCATTTTGTCGGACAATCAGTTTGTGGTCGCTCACTACAATCTGTTTGAAAAAGAACAGGAGATGCTCTTTACATTTGCAGACGCAGGCATCCCTTACTCCAGCGGATACGGATTTGAGATGACCGACGTATTCACCGGCGAATGTATCGGAAATGTGCGGGATTATCAGAGAGTCACCGTTCCGGCTCATGACTGCCGGCTGTATCTGTGCAGGCTGGTGAATTACAATGACTGATTCCGGCTGCACCTGCCTGGCCTGTCACACTGCTGTCTCCAAAGATGAGATTGCGCTGACCAAAAAGCTGATCAACCGGGGAACGACCAAATACTACTGCATCTCCTGCCTCGCGAAAGCCTTTGAGGTGACGGAGCAGGATTTACAAAAAAAGATTCAGTATTATAAAGAGATCGGCTGTACATTATTTACTTAAGTTCATTATCCGGAAGTCTGAAGGATCATCTGACAGACGAACGGAATAAAGAAATACTTATAAAACCAAAAATGAAGGAGGAAAATTCATGAAAAAATTATTCAAAAAAGCTGCTGTCATCGGTATGGCAGGTATTATGACCCTTTCCATGGCAGCCTGCGGCTCCAGTGGAGAAAGCGAGGAGGACGGAAAGACAACCGTCACTATCTTTAATTCCAAGACAGAGATTCAGGAATATCTGGAAGAAGCTGCCGCCACCTACGCGGAAGCAAATGACATTAACATTGAGGTCTATTACTCCAATGACACCGTAGCCGCTCATCTTTCATCCAAATACGCAGCTTCCGATCCTTACACCATCGCCATGACGGACGCAAAAGATATCTACAACATGGCAGATGAGTACTGTACGGATCTGAGCGATCAGCCATGGGTAAGCGACACGGATTACGCGATCTCCGTCGATGGCAAAGTAGTCGGATTCCCGGTATGTGTGGAAGCCCGCGGACTTCTTTACAATGCAGACGCTATCGAAGCGATCACCGGCGAACCATTTGACCCGGCATCCATCCAGACTCTTGACGACCTGACCGCTATGTGCGACAGACTGGTTGCCGGCGGCATGGAAGCTCCAACCGCTATCTTAAAACCAGACTGGTCCCTGGGCGCACATTACTTCCAGCAGGTATATGAGGAGAGAGATGACGTGGAAGGTTTTGTAAACTCTCTGTTTGAGGGAACAGCAGACCTTGCCAACGACGCAAAATACAATGCGATCTTAGACACATTTGACGTACTGAAAAAATACAACAAATTCAAAGATATGGCAGTATCTGTAGAAGATGAGCAGGTACATCAGGCACTGTCCGAAGGCGAAGTTGCCTTCCAGTTCGGCGGTTCCTGGGAATGGAACGATATCATCGACTATGATTACACAGGAAATGTAGGCATCATGCCTCTGCCACAGGACATCCAGGATGCTTACACAGGATGCATCGTGGGCGGCGGTTCCAAGTTCTTCTACGTTGACAGCAGCGAGTACACCACAGACGAAGAGAGAGAAGCTGCCAAAGGCTTCCTGAACTGGCTCGTTGACTCCGACGAAGGAAAGACCTTCATCTCCGACACCTGCGGTATGGTATCTCCATTCAAGAGCAATACAGTAGAGTGCAGCAACGCACTGGGCGCCATGGTAAAACAGTACGCCGACCAGGGCAAGATGGTTCCAAACTATGACTTTGACCCGGACGATCACTTATCTGTAGTCGGCGCTTACATGCAGGAATACCTGGCAGACAAAGTTGACCGTGCACAGCTTGCAACGAATATCGAAGAGTATTGGAAAAATGCCACTCCAATCGCTCATTGATATAAATTAAATATCCTTCTCCAAAATGAAAGTGCCGGGAATTCTAATTCCTTCCGCCTTTCATAGAAAACAGACAGAAATGGCTGTTTCACAAAAGTGGCTGTCCTCATCCGGGCAGCCACTTTTTATTTTTCATTTTCGACCTATTATTTTTTACTTCATTATTCATCCCGTGTCAGTTCTGCATCTATCTTATATCTCCGCATCTATTTTATATGATGTTCCTGCTCTTCCCGCTTCATCTTCTCCCTGTACTTTTTCGGACTCAGACCAAACTTGTTCTTAAATGTTTTGGAAAATGTGAGCGGATTCTCATAGCCAACCTTCTCAGACACTGCCTGCACCGAAAGCCCTGTCGTCCGAAGAAGCCGGTTCGCCTGCTCCATACGGTAATTGAGAAGAAATTCCTGCGGGGAAACGTGCAGTTTCTCCTTGAAAATGTGCGTCAGATAATACCGGGAAATGCCGATATACGACGCGATCTCGCTGACTTTCGTGTGCGGATAATGTTCCCCGATATACTCAATCGCCGTATTCACATACACATCCGGCGAATAATCATAAACTTCCTCTTCTCCCTCTTTACTCTTCTGCTGATTTTGTGATTCCACCAGAAGCGCAATGATCTCATAAAGAAGCGAGGTCCTGAGCAGCTCATTGGCCACCGTCAGCTCATGATGATTCAGAATCTTTTCTGTCAGTTCCAGAAAACGCTCCGGCTCAATATAGGTATCCCTCACCGGATTCTCCGCTGTGATACCCGCCTTTTCCAGAAAATATCCTTCCCTCGTTCCGCCAAACGACACCCAGGTATAATGCCACGGGTCCTCCGGGTCCGAATAATAATACGTCTCGACATCCGGCGGAATCACAAAAATCTGTCCCCTCTGCAGCTTATACGACTTCCCGCCGATCTCCAGCGTCCCCTTCCCATGCAGAATAAAATGTACATGATAATCCTCCCGCACTGACGGCCCGAAAAACTTATCCGGCGTACACCGCTCGATCCCACACACCGTCAGACACAGCTCCTCATTCGCCTTGATCTCGCTTCCCAACCAGCGAAAATTGGCGTCAATCCTGTAATTCTCAGCTACCTCCATATACGTTCCCCTTCTCCTGATTATCTCTCTTTTTTGCCGATTTTTTCCTTGTCCCCGTACTCCGTTGTTCTTTTAGATTCTCCTTTTTCTCTTTTATTTTTCTTTATTATTGCTATTATACCAAAAAAATGGAATTTTTGTCTCAGAAATTTACAGTTCTGTCTATATTGTCGTAAAAAAATTAATTAGAATTCTATTGTTCTCAGTGGTACAATGATAGCGGACTGTGTACTGACACTGCACAGCGATCACACTATATTTTATCATCAGGAGGGATTTCCCATGTCAACAAACCATACATACTATACATTGCGCGGAGAGCTGGCGCTGGTTCTCGCCGTCATCATCAACAGCCTTGGCGTCGTACTGATGCTTCATTCCGGCTCCGGTATCTCCGCCATCTCCAGCGTTCCCTACGCATTTTCTGAAGTATTTCCCACTCTTACCCTGGGAACCTGGACGTACATTTTCCAGGGACTGCTCATCGCCATTCTCATGATCATGCGAAAACGCTTTGTCATTTCCTATCTATTCAGTTTTGTGGTTGGATTTTTCTTTGGAATTATGATTGACATCCATGAGATGTGGATCACCCTGCTGCCGACAACACTGCCGCTGCGGATTCTTTACTTTGTAATCAGCTACTTTGTGATCTCCTTAGGTATCGCCATCTCCAACCGATGCCAGATGCCGATCATCCCCACAGACCTTTTTCCACGGGAATTTTCAGAGATCACAGCCATTCGCTATTCACGGGTAAAGATTTCTTTTGATGTCCTCTGCCTGCTCATCACAGCCTGCATGACATTTGCTTTCCTCGGACATATCAGGGGGCTTGGCATTGGCACGATATTTGCCGCCTTTACCATGGGAAAATGCATCGGGATCATCGGAGAAAAACTGGACAAAAAACTCTGCTTCGTCTCCTTTTTGTCGAAGCATCAGACGGCGTAAGGGAACAGGAAACGACTTTCCATCCGGAAACAGGAAACGAATACTTTATATAATAGCCGTCAGCTATTAAAGTGAACCCCTTTCATTAGACTTTTATTTTGTCTGACAAAAGGGGTTCACTTTATATCGGCAGTAGCTGGCGACTATTTTCTATTATAATTTATATCTTATTCTTCTGCAGCCTCAATCTTGGCGATGGCTGCCTCGATGCGGGCGATCGTCTCGTCTTTACCGATGACTTCCATAATCTCCGTAGCTCCGCCCGGCGTCATCTGTTTGCCGGACACGGCGGTACGAACCGGCCACATCACAAATCCATTCTTATATTCATGATCTGCGGCAAAGTCGCGCAGTGTCTGATACAGAGCGTCGTTGGAGTAATCCTCCTGCTCTTTGAGAACCGGAAGGAGTTCTTTTAATACCACAAGAGATTTCTCCGGCGTCGTCTTATTCTTCTTATGGGTGTACATGGACACATCGTAGTCCGGCACTGCCTCGAAGAAGTCCACCATCTCACAGATATCCGGGAAAATCTCAATTCTTGTTTTCACCAGTGCGGCAATCTTCTTTAAATCGTAGTCTTTTGTGATGACCTTCTTGATGTAAGGCTCTGCTTTCTCATAAAACTTATCAAAATCCATGGCTTTTAAGTATTCGCCGTTCATCCATTTGAGCTTCGTCATGTCAAAGACTGCCGGAGATTTGCTGATATGGTGATAGTCAAAGGCTTCCACCAGCTCATCCAGGGAGAAGATCTCCCGGTTGTCCGACGGGCTCCATCCGAGAAGCGCCACAAAGTTCACCACTGCCTCGGATACAAATCCCTGCTCGATCAAATCTTCATAGGAAGAATGTCCGGAGCGTTTGGAGAGCTTCTGATGCTCCTCGTTGGTGATGAGCGGACAATGCACATAAACCGGTTCCTTCCAGCCAAATGCCTGGTACAGACGGGTGTACTTCGGTGCGGAGGAGAGATATTCATTTCCTCTTACCACATGAGTGATACCCATCAGGTGATCGTCCACTACATTCGCAAAATTATACGTCGGATATCCATCAGACTTAATGAGGATCATATCATCCAGTTCTTCGTTTGGCTGTGAAATATCCCCGTAAATCTCATCGTGGAAACATGTTTCTCCCTCATTCGGGATATTCGCGCGGATAACAAACGGCTTACCTGCCGCCAGATTCGCCTCAATCTCTTCTTTGGACAGATGCAGGCAATGCTTGTCATAAGAACTGATCTCCTTGCCGCCCACCACACGTTTCAGAGAATCCAGACGCTCCTGGTCACAGAAACAGTAGTAAGCCTCGCCCTTCTCAATCAGTTCTTTGGCATACTTCATGTACAGCCCGGACGCGCATCTCTCACTCTGAATGTACGGACCGAAGCCGCCATCCTTATCCGGTCCCTCATCATGCTTTAACCCTGTCGCCTCCAGCGTCCGGTAAATGATCGGCAGCGCCTCATCCATAAAACGCTCCTGGTCTGTATCCTCAATTCTTAAAATAAAATCGCCGCCCTCGTGTTTGGCGATCAGATAAGCGTATAATGCGGTACGAAGATTCCCCACATGCATTCTTCCTGTCGGACTCGGGGCAAATCTTGTTCTGATCTTACTCATGTTTTCTTCCTCTCTTTCCAATCTTTCTCCCCGGTATTATAGTATAAAACCCCCGTGGAAACAAGCCATATTCCACATTCCACGCCAAAGGACACCTCTGTTTTTCATAAACATTTCTTAAAAAATCATAACACACGTTCACAAAGTAAAAAATCCGAAAGATATCGCCCGGGAAAAAATTGCGCCGGACTGTTTTTTATGCTAATGTAAGAGCAGATTTACAAACCTGCAGATCTGTCTGTTCACCGACCTTCTGCGGGACATATTTTTGCAGATGAAAACTTTGGTCATCCGCCGCTTTCCGCGGCGTAAAATACAAAAGGAGGAAATTATGTTTTCAGATTTTGTTACATTTATCACCGATCTGCCCGGCCAGCTCATGCATACCGGCACCTTTCTCCCGGATTCTTTTGAGAGCGGAGCCGAACACCTTCAGACTATCGGCAGTTACATTGATGGCATTGACACGACATATAAGATCATCGGCACGGCGATCACACTCATCATCGCCCTCTTAGGCTGCTTTTTCGGATTTAAACTGTCCAAACTTTTCATGAGCCTGACCGGACTTCTTGTGGGCGCCATCGCCGGAGGCGGCATCGCTTCTGCCTTCCTAGACGGCTCCACTGCCATGACTGCCGGCTGCGCTCTCGTCGGCGCTATCATTCTTTCCATACTGGCTTACCGCATCTACCAGGCAGGCATCTTCGTTCTCTGCTTCGGACTGTCATTTATGGCTGCGGCGTCCATTCTTCCATTCACAGGGGACATCCAGTTCTTCCTGTCCGTGGTCGTCGGATTCGTGGTAGGCTCCCTGGCATTGAAATTCATCCGCCCGGTCATCATCATCACATCCGCCGTTGTGTGCGGCTCTTCCGCCGCCGGATGTCTGACCGTACTGGGACAATACATGGATATGGACATGCTCTCCTCCTACTCGCTGCTGTTGACCGCCGGGCTGATCATTCTCGGAATACTGGTACAGTTTTTGACAACAGGAGGAAAACACTGATTGATCGAGGCAATAACAGATATCTGCTTAAACAGACCATGACGTAAGGCACATACGGATTCGCCCGTCTCGACCCTCAGTCGGACTGCCCATGGGTGTCACTGTGAGATATCTTCGGCCGTCCTCCTTCACAGCTCGCGGTCGAAAGCCGTATGTGTCCAAGCGTCATTTGTCTATGGAAAAACCTCTGTTCCCATGACGCCTGCGCTCACAGTCGTCGCCGACCTTTCCTGCTGTGTTTTTCTACCTGGATAGTATGCCGCAAATCTCTGTCTGACTTCATCAATAAGTTTATATCCATAGCCTGCTGTTTTATCAATATATACAGGATTTTTGTAAAGGTGGAACAGCTTTCCAATATACAGATGTCATTTGGAGTGCATACAGTTTCCGACCGCGAGCTGTGAACGAGGACTTTCTAAAACGTGTGGAAGGCAGGGAGCAGGATTGGAAAAGGGATGGCTCCCGTGCTTGCACGAAGGAACCATCCCTTTTTAATCCTGTAAAGCGTAGCTGAAACCGCAAAGCGGCTTCTCCCTGCCGATCAGAAAACGTCAGTAGTCCGAGTGAGGGTCGAGTCGGGAGG